>Ga0209437_100079_pt1 | contig 275948 bp, 253 predicted proteins | sample AraplaL_Cvi_mTSA_FD_184266 | JGI IMG/M metagenome (GOLD analysis project Ga0209437, IMG submission 184266) | Arabidopsis root microbial communities from the University of North Carolina, USA - plate scrape CL_Cvi_mTSA (SPAdes) (version 2) | ecosystem: Host-associated > Plants > Roots >...
CAGCATTGATATCGCTAAAGTGAACCGACAGGTGCGCCATGAACAAGATCATTGAACAGTTCGAATCCGAGCAGATCACCCGCCAGCTGCCGGAATTCAGCCCCGGCGACACCGTGGTGGTCAACGTGAAGGTGAAGGAAGGCAACCGCGAGCGCGTGCAGGCGTTCGAAGGTATCGTCATCGCCAAGCGCAGCCGCGGCCTGCATTCGGCCTTCACGGTGCGCAAGATTTCGCACGGCACCGGCGTGGAGCGCGTGTTCCAGGCGCATAGTCCGGCCATCGACTCGTTGACCGTAAAGCGCAAGGGCAAGGTACGTGGCGCCAAGCTGTATTACCTGCGTGGTCTGGAAGGCAAGGCTGCCCGCATCAAGGAAGACATCGCAGCGGTCTCAGCTGCCAAGATCAGCGCCAAGGCGGCCGCTGCTGCCGCCGCCGCCGAGTAATCCGCTCCGCGGTTGTTGCTGCATGAAAAAACCCGCGGAGCGATCCGCGGGTTTTTTTGCTGTCTGTCGGAGCCCGAGGTCGGCAGGTTTCCGCTATTTATTCGAGCCGCATCGGCTGTTGCAGGAAATTGCCCTGCACGAAGTCGACGCCGCAGGCGAACAGCAGTGACGTGCTGGTGGCGTCCTCGACCCATTCGGCGATGGTCTGGCGCTTCAGTTCGCGCGCCTGCTGGCAGATTTCGGCGACCTTCTTCTGACTTTCCGGATGTTGCGGCAGCTCGGCCATGTAGCTGCGGTCGATCTTCAGGTAATCCGCATCGACATGATTGAGCAACTGGAATGAATTCAGGCCCGAGCCGAATTGTTCCAGTGCGAAACGGCCGCCCAGTTTCTTCCAGCCCTTGACGAACTCCTGCGCCGGGCGCAGCAGCGTCATCACCTTGCTCTCGGTCATTTCCAGCACCAGATGACCGCGCTTCAGCGCGGCCTGTCCAAGCCGCTCGCCCAGCCATGGCAGCAACGTGTCGTCCTGCAGCGAGGCTGCCGTGAGCTTGATGAAGAAGGTGGTCTGTTGCCCCTGTCCTTCGCGCGCCTGCAGGGCGTTGATGGCTTTGTCGAGCACCCAGCGATCGATTGCGCCGGTGAGGTTGTGCTTTTCGGCGATCGGCATGAAGAAGCCGGGCAACACTTCGCCCTGCGGGCCATTCATGCGCAGCAGGATTTCCGAGTAATCGCCTTCGGCATCCTGCAGGCTGATGGTCTGCTGGTGATAGAGCACCAGGCCATTCTTCGTGAGCGCCTGCTGCAACAGTTCCAGCCAGTAGCGATCGCGCTCTTCGTCGGCCTTTTCACGCGCGGCCGGATCGTGCAGTTCCACCTGGCTGCCGCCGAGGCTTTGCGCAGTGCGCAAGGCCAGGCTGGCCTGGTTGAGCAGCAATTCGGTATTGGCGTTCTTCTCGCCCAGCAAGCTGCCGCCGATGCTGGCGGTGACCGTGATCGAGCGGGCGCCGGCATCGAAGATCTCGTTGCTGACGCTGTGCTGCAGCTTGGCGATCCATTCCCGGATCGCCTCATCCGAGCGGGAGTCGAGCACCACGCCCAGGGTATGTTCGGCGAGCATGCCGGCGACATCGTCGGCGCTCAGCAGCATGCGGATGCGATCGGCGAAGCCGGCCAGCAATTCATCGGCTTTGCCCAAGCCGATGCCACCCACCAGCGAGGCCCAGTTGTCGGGTTCGATCAGCAGCAATGACTGACCCTTCTTGCCCTTGGCGGCGGCGGTGACGGCGTCGTCGACGCAGCCCAGCATGTGCGCGCGGTTGAAAAGCCCGGTGACCGGATCGCGCTGCAGCTGTGCCAGTACCGCCGGGTCGACCAGTTGCCGGCGGAACACGATCTGCAGGCAAGGTTCGCCCTCGAACGTGGCCTGCGCGAACTCCACCGTGGCATCGAAATGGCTGCCGTCGGCGCGTCGTGCACGCAGGGCGAGCTGCGATGGCAGCTTTTCCTGGCGCGCGTGGCCGCGCAGCAGGGATTTGAATTCGTCCGCGTTGGACGCGTCGATCATGTCCAGCACGGGCAGCCCGAGCAGGTCGTCGAAACTGTCGTAGCCGAAGGTTTCCAGATAGGCGTGATTGGCCCGCACGTGCATGCCCTCATGCACGTAGGCGATCGCGTCGGTGGACGAGTCGAGCAGCGCATCGCAGCGACGCTCCGATTCACGTAGCGAGGTTTCCAGTCGGCGCACCTGGCGGCGCGTCTGCAACGACTCGAATTCGCGCTGCAGCACAGCGATCAGCTGTTTCGGCTGGTTGCGTGAAGCGACACCGCGGGCGCCATGCACGAACATGTCGGCAATGACCTGGTTATCGAAAGTGTTGACCAGGCCCAGCAGCGAATAATCGCGACCGTAGGCGTCGAGCACCTTCACCGCTTCAGCCAGGGTGATGGTGGTGACCGCCGGGTCGAACATCACCACATCCGGCTCCAGCTCATTCACCGCCGCCTGCAGCTGTTCAATGTTAGTGGCGCGGGCTGGCCGCACGGCGATGCCGGTGTTGCGCAGCAGGCTGATGATCTGTTCGGCCTCCTCGAGCGAGCTCTCGATGAAGAGGATCTTGATGACGTAGTCTTTTTTCATGGGGCGTTGAGCTGTCCGTTGATCGCCGCGGGCTGCGCGAGCCGGTCTGCATGATCGTCTGCTACTGATGTTTGTAACGGATTCCGCCACCAGCCGCCAGCAAAAAACCGCATAACGGTGACTGTCGCCCGATTCACACGGGTCGCTTGGAGGCGTCGCCGCCCACTTCGCGCACCAGCCGGGGCACCAGATAGCCCGGCAGTCGCGCGCGCAGTGCCTCCATCAACGCCAGCGCTCGGGTGTCGTTGACCTCGAAGTGCGCAGCGCCCTGCACGCGATCGAGCTGATGCAGGTAGTACGGCAGTACGCCGGCGGCGAACAGGCGTTCGGACAAGTCGGTCAGTGCATCGGCGTTGTCATTGACACTGCGCAGCAGTACCGACTGGTTCAACAGCGTGGCGCCGGCATCGCGCAGGCGGGTGCAGGCCACATCGACGCTGGCGTCCAGCTCGTTGGCATGATTGGCATGCAGCACGACCACCTTCTGCAGTGGCAGCGCGGCCAGCCAGGTGACGAAGGCATCGTCGATCCGTTCGGGCAGCACCACCGGCAGGCGGGTGTGGATGCGCAGGCGGATCACGTGCGGCAGTTCGGCCAGACCGAGGGTCAGCTCCTCGAGCTTGTGCGTGGCCAGTGCCAGTGGATCACCACCGGACAGGATCAGTTCGCGGATTGACGGGTCGGCCTTCACATGGGCAAGGGCATCGCGCCATTGCGACGCCGCCGCGATCTCCTCGCCATAGGGAAAGTGCCGACGGAAGCAATAGCGGCAGTTCACTGCACAGCTGCCGCTGGCGATCAGCAGCGCGCGGCCGCCGTATTTGTGCAGGATGCCGTGACCAGCCCTGGACGCCATGTCGCCCACGGCATCCATCGTGAAACCTTCGACCTGGTCGTGCTCGGCCCGTTGCGGAAGCACCTGCAGCAGCAGCGGGTCGCTCGGGTCGTTGCGGCGCATCCGCGCGACGAATCCACGCGGAACCCGCAAGGCGAAGCCGGCGTCATCGGTCGGCAGCAGATCGGCGCGATCGCCCAGGCCCACGGCCTGCAGCAGCTCGCCGGCGTCGGTAATGGCATCCCGCCACAGCTCGCGCCAGCCGGAAGCGGGCGACGATAGGCGGGGATGGGGGCTTGCGGTTATCATGTCGGGCCTTGAAGCGGGCGCTGAAGCCCGTGACAAACACCCATTTTAGCCGCCCATTGGGCGAAATCGACTTCGGAGCAGACAGCGCATGGCGACCCTTGGCCTCAATGACGTCAAAACGGGCAAGAAGATCCTTCACAACGGTGATCCCTGGATCATTACCGAAGCGGAGTTCGTCAAGCCGGGCAAGGGCCAGGCGTTCACCCGTATCCGCATCCGCAACCTGAAGGACGGCCGCACCACCGAACAGACGTTGAAGTCCAGCGACTCCTTCGAAGAGGCGGATGCCAGCGATACCGACATGCAGCTTTCGTTTATCGATGGCATCGGCAAGGATCGGGTATGGCACTTCATGAACATGGAGACGTTCGAGACGGCGCCCGCTACGCTGGCCGCGATGGGTGATGCCTGGAAGTGGCTCAAGGGCGAGGAAGAATGCGTGGTCACGCTGTTCAACGGCGGCATTGTCGCCGTGCAGCCGCCGAAGTTCGTCGAGCTGAAGATCATCGAGACCGATCCCGGTGTGCGTGGTGATACCTCCGGTGGCGGTGGCAAGCCGGCCACGCTGGAGACCGGTGCCGTGGTGCGCGTGCCGCTGTTCGTCAATCAGGATGAAATCATCAAGGTCGACACCCGCACCGGCGAGTACGACAGCCGCGTGAAGTGACGGGCTGGCGCGCCATTCCGCTTCCAGCAGCAAGATGATCAGGAGGGGCGGTTGCCGCAAGGTGCCGCCCTTTGTCGTATCCACTTTTGAAGCGAGTCACGATGAGTCATATCACACCGCAGCCCGTCGACCTGTTGATTGAAGCGCGCTGGGTCGTGCCGGTGGAGCCGCATGGCGTGGTGTTCGAGAACCATGCCGTGGTCGTGGACGGCGATTGCATCGTCGCACTGCTGCCGATTGCCGATGCCCGTGCTGCCTACGTGCCGCGCGAACGCGTCGAGCTGACCGAACACGCGCTGATCCCCGGCCTGATCAACAGCCACACGCACAATCCGATGACGTTGTTGCGCGGCTTGGCCGACGACCTGCCGCTGATGGTTTGGCTGCAACAGCACATCTGGCCAGCCGAGGCGAAGGTGATGGGACCGGAGTTCGTGCGCGATGGCGTCGAACTGGCGGTGGCCGAGATGCTGCGTGGCGGCACCACCTGCGCCAACGAGAACTACTTCTTCCCCGACGTGATCGGTGCGACCTATCGGCGCATGGGTTTTCGCGCGGTGGTTGGCCTGCCGGTGATCGAGTTCCCGACCGCGTGGGCGAAGAGCCAGGACGAATACTTCGAGCGTGCCGGCGAAGTGCACGACAGCTTTTTTGGCGACAATCTGGTCAGTACCGCGTTCGCGCCGCACGCGCCGTACACGGTGTCGGACGACAGCTTCGAACGCATCCGCGTGTTGTCCGACCAGCTCGACATCCCGGTGCATCTGCACACACACGAGACCGAGCACGAAGTCGAGGACGAAAAGGCCAAGAGCGGCCTGCGTCCGTTCCAGCGCCTGCAGAAGCTGGGCCTGGTCAACGACCGTCTGATCGCAGTGCACATGACCCAGCTGACCGATGGCGAGATCGCCGCGTGCGCTTCCGCTGGCGTGTCCGTGGTGCATTGCCCGGAATCCAACCTGAAGCTCGCCTCCGGCTTCTGCCCGGCGGAGAAGCTGCGTCTGGCTGGCGTCAACGTGGCGCTCGGCACCGACGGCTGTGCATCGAACAACGATCTGGACATGTTCGGCGAGATGCGCACCGCCGCACTGCTGGCCAAAGCCGTGGCCGGTGATGCGGCGGCGTTCGATGCAGCGTTCGCACTGCGTGCCGCCACGCTCAACGGCGCGAAGGCGATCGGACTGGAAGCGAAGATAGGCTCGATCGAGGTCGGCAAGCAGGCCGACTTCGCTGCCGTGCGTTTGAGCGAGCTGGAGACCCAGCCGATGTTCCACGTCATCTCGCAGCTGGTCTACGCCACCGGCCGCCACCAGGTCAGCGACGTGTGGATCGCCGGCAAGCGCAAGCTGGCCGGGCGCGAGCTGGTCGGCATGGACACTGCCGCGATCCTGGAGCGCACACGCGCCTGGCGCGAGCGCATCGCCTCGGTCTAGCAGGAGTCTTCGATGAACCGTTACCTGGTCGTGCTGATTCGCCTGCCGCATCTCGACCCGGCCGTGGTGCCGCTGCACCTGGCGTTCCTGGACGGCCTGCGTGAAGAGGGGCGAGTGGAACTGTCCGGCGGCTTCACGGACAAGTCCGGTGGTGCCTACCAGCTGCTGGCAGCCGACCTGGCCGAGGCGACCGCGCTCGTGCAAAACGACCCGGCCCACGTCAGCGGCGGCTGGGATATCACGGTGCATGAATGGCAGGCGCATTAACTTTTGCGTTCCTCCATGAACGCAAAGATCAAGAAGTGGCCATCCATGGCCGCACTTTTCAATAAACTCATGTACTCACCGTGGACTCGAACATGACCGCCGCCAACGTCAACCCCGACGAGATTGCCCGCTTCGACAGCCTGGCGGCGCGCTGGTGGGACCCCGACGGCGAGTCGCGCCCGCTGCACGACCTCAACCCGGTGCGCGCCGCCTATATCGCCGCCCGCGTCGACCTGCGCGGGGCGAAGGTGGCCGATGTCGGTTGCGGTGGCGGCTTGCTCAGCGAGGCACTGGCGCGTGCCGGCGCGAAGGTCACCGGCATCGACCTGGGTGACAGGGTGATCGACGTCGCGAAGCTGCACCTGCATGAATCGGGCCTCGGCGTCGACTACCGCGTGCAGGCCTCGGCCGAACTGGCGGCGACCGAGCCGGACAGCTTCGATGCGGTGTGCTGCATGGAGCTGATCGAGCACGTGCCCGACCCGGCGGCACTGGTGAATGATCTGGCCGCGATGCTGAAACCAGGCGGGCGGCTGTTCATGTCCACGCTCAACCGCACGCCGGCCGCGTTCGGCGCGGCTATCGTGGGCGCGGAGTACGTGATGCGGATGCTGCCGCGCGGTACCCATCACTACGCGCAGTTCCTGAGGCCATCCGAGCTGAGCCGTCTGCTGCGCCATGCCGGGCTGGAACTGGAGGATGTTTCCGGGCTGGGTTACAACCCGCTCAATCGCAAGGCGTGGCTGAGTCGGATCACCGCAGTCAATTACGTAATCAGCGCACGCAAGCCTGCATGAAGTCGCTACCCGAAAACATCCGGGGCGTGCTGTTCGATCTGGACGGCACCTTGCTCGACAGCGCTCCCGATCTATATGCCGCGCTGGTCGCGCAGTGCGTGGAAGAGGGTGTTGCGCCGCCGTCGTATCCGCCGGTGCGTGAAGTGGTTTCGCGCGGTGCACGCGCCGTGTTGCGCTGTGCGTTTGCCGAGCGCGGCGAAGCTGCGCTGGAGGCGCTGACACCGCGTTATCTGCAGCTGTACCAGAACGTGATGGCGCAGCAGACGCAGGCATTCGATGGCGTCGATGATTTGTTGCTGCGAATCGAGGCACACGGCCTGCGTTGGGGGATCGTCACCAACAAGGCGGCGTTCCTCACCGAGGAACTGGTCAGCCGCATCGGCTGGGCCGGTCGCGCCAGCGCGGTGGTGTCGGGCGATACGCTGCCGGTGAAGAAACCCGATCCGGCGCCGGTGCTGCTGGCCTGCGAACGTGCTGGCGTGAAGCCGGCGCATTGCCTGTTCGTCGGCGATGATCGTCGCGACATCCAGGCTGGCGCTGCCGCCGGCCTGTACACGGTGGCGGTGAGTTGGGGTTATCTCGACGGTGGCGACCCGCATTCCTGGGGTGCCGACAAGGTGCTGGCTCATCCGGCCGAACTGGCCGCGCTGCTGCAGTTGCAGCCGGTCGTCGCATGAGCGAGCTGGTCGAACAAAATGCCGTGCTGCAGGGATTTATCGACAAGTGGCTGGCGGTGCAGCCGCAGCAGCGCATCGCGCTGGTGTTCGTCGATGGCCGGCGTTATCCCGGTCATGTCGCGCTGGCGGCGCTGGAGCAGGAGTTGCTCGGCGCCGCCTATGGCATCCGCGAGCCGCAGGTGGCGGCGGCCAAGCTCAACTGGTGGGCCGAGGAACTGGCTGGTGCGGCGGCCAGCGGCGGGCGTCATCCACTGACTCAGGTGCTGTTCGACGACGAGCGCGCGCATGCCATCGCCAGCGATCTCTGGTTGGCCCCGGTGCTGGCTGCGATGGCTCAGCTGGAGCAGGGCACCGCCGCGGATTTCCCCACCCAGCGCGATGCCGCGATGCCACTGCACGGCGCGCTGGCGGCGCTGGAAACCGCCTGGTGGTACGGCAGCGAGGCGTCGCCTGCGCGGGCGGCGCGGGTCGCCACGCTCAATCATCTTCTATACGCACTGCTGCGACTGGAGCAGGACGCCGAGCGCGATTGTCTGCCGTTGCCGATGGCCCGACTGGCGCGGCATGGCTTGAGTCGCGCGAAACTGCGTGTACCCGGTGAAGCGCGTCAGCAGGCGGTGAAGGCGCAATTGGACGATCTGCTGGCCAGCTGGCGCGAGTCGGCCTCGCTGGCTGGGCCACTCAGCGTGTTTCGCGCGCTGGAATCGCGCCATGGCAACCAATTGGCACGGCGCGCGGCACTCACTGGCGATGCACTGGCCGCGCTGCAGAAGGGACAGCCGCGCAGCGGACTGGCTACCACGTTGCATGCGTGGCAGGCTGCTCGCGCGTGGCGCCGGCAGCTGGCCGAGTCGGCCTGAGACGCAGTGTTTCCGTCACACCACTATTGCGCACCGCTGCGCCTGCCCCAAGATTGATGTGCTTCGCGGCGATCCATTCGCCGATGTCAGGATCCCACACGATGCCGAATCAGGAAAATACCGCCCGCCTTCTTCCCGACGTTGCCGTGCACGCGCAGCCGCATCTTGTCGGTGCGCTGGACTGGGTCGGCATGGCCGACATCCAGGTGCCGGTGCTGTTCGACGCGGGCGACGGTGAGGTACAGCGGTCCAGCGCGCGGGTCGGTGCCTTCGTCAATCTGAACCGGCCGGACAAGCGGGGCATCCACATGTCGCGCCTGTATCTGCAGGTCGAGCAGGCGTTGAGCACTCAGGTGCTCAACGCCGATTCGCTGCATGCGCTGCTGCGCGGCTTCCTCGATTCGCACAAGGACCTGTCCGACCGCGCCTGCCTCAGCATCCATTTTGAGCAGCTGGTGCGTCGCCCGGCACTGCGCAGTGCCAACAGCGGCTGGCGTGCCTATCCGGTGTGCATCGAAGCCAGCCTCACCGGCGACGAGTTCCTGCTCGAGTTCGGCACCGAAGTGGTCTATTCCTCCACCTGTCCGGCCTCGGCCGCGTTGTCGCGCCAGCTGATCCAGGACCAGTTCGCCAGCGACTTCGATGCCGCCAAACCGGTTGATCATGCGGCGGTGCTGGCGTGGCTTGGCAGCGAGCACGGCATCGTCGCCACCCCGCACGCCCAGCGCAGCGTGGCGCGCCTGCGCATCCGTCCCATGGCTGGGGCCGGCTTCCACCTGATCGATCTGGTCGACCGTGTCGAGCATGCGCTTGGTACGCCGGTACAGACCGCGGTGAAGCGCGAAGACGAGCAGGCCTTCGCGCTGGCCAACGGCGGCAACCTGATGTTCTGCGAAGATGCTGCCCGACGTATCCAGAAAGCGCTCGATGCCGACGCCGCGCTCAGTGACTTCCACATCCGCGTCGAACACCAGGAAAGCCTGCACCCGCATGACGCCGTGGCATACGCCAGCAAGGGCGTGGAAGGCGGCTACGGCTCGACGCCGTGATCCGCCACTCCTTCTTCCCTTCGGGAGAAGGTTGAAGAGGGGGCGGGTGCTTGCGAGAAACCGACACTCCTGCGGAGCAACTTCAGTCGCGATGCTTTGGCGTGCTGTTTGCCGAAGAGCTTTCGTTCGCCTTTGGCGATCCGGTTACCTGGCAACGACAGCGGGGGTAATGGAAGTGCTCAGGCACCGGGTCTTCCCCGCCGGTGCACAATGGTTGGCAGCGCAGTAGCCGCCAGCCTGCCAGCAGACCGCCGTGCCATGGGCCGAAGCGTGTGACCGCAATCCGTGCATAATCAGAGCAACTGGGGTGGAAGCGGCAGCGCGGACCAAGCAACGGGCTGAGCCAGCGCTTGTACAAATGCAGCAACCACAGTATCAATCGGGTCAAGACATTCACGTTGCCGGGACGGCTTGCGGCATGTAGTGGTACAAGTATTCCAGATGCAAGCTTGCTGGTGTAGAACACATGGGCTATAACACCCGGCCGCCACGGCCAAAAACGGTGAAGGGATATGGCGAAAACGACACGTAATTCGACCGCCGCCAAGGCGCAGAAAGGGAAGACCCCGGCTACCAAGGCCGGCAAGTCGAAAGCAGCTGCCACAAAGGGGCGGACCGTGAAGAGCGCCAAGACACCTGCAAAGAAAACCGTGAGCAAGCCAGTCAGCAAGGCAGCAGCAAAGAAGGTCGTGGTCAAAAAGGTCGCAGCCAGGAAGCCAGCCGCCAAGCCGGTGGTCAAAAAGGCCGTCGCGAAGCCACAACCGAAAAAGGCCAGCCCGGCCAAGAAAGTTGTAGCGAAGAAAGCCGCGCCAAAGAAAGTTGCCGTCAAGAAGATCGCCGTCAAGAAGGTTGTTGCTAAAAAACCGGTGCCGAAGAAGGCTGCCGTCAAGAACACCAAGGTCAAGGGCGGCATTGTCAAGAAATCGGCCGCGAAGCCTGTCACCAAGCCAGTAGCCAGGAAAGCCGCTGCACCGGTCAAGTCTGCGACGAAGCCTGTCGCGAAACCGGCCAGCAAACCGGCCAAGCCATTACATGTTGCAACCAAGCCAGTTGCCAAACCGGCAGCCAAGGCCGCCCCAGCCCCGGCTCCCGTCGTCAAAAGCGTATCCCCGTCACCCGCCAGCACGCTCTTCAAGGGCAAGGTGGCGAGTGCAACCGCCATGGTGACACCGCGAGCAGCTCCGGCTACCGCGCGTCATGCCTCCTCTCACAAGAATCAGAAAAACTCGTCGTCCTCAATGAATAAACTTGCTACAAAAAAACTCGAAAACGGCATCACCCGTGAAGACGGGCGATACGCGCTACCAGCCACCAGTACGATCGCGTTGCCCAAGGGTTACCACCCTTCCAGCAACGAGGAGTACATGAACCCGCAGCACCTGGCCTACTTCCGCAACAAGCTGCGCGACTGGCGCGATCAGTTGGTGGAAGAATCGCGCCAGACCATGGACAACCTGCGCGAGGAAGTGCGTGACGTTGGTGACGAAGCCGAGCGTGCCACCCGCGAAACCGAGAACTCGCTGGAGCTGCGTACCCGCGACCGTTACCGCAAGCTGATCTCCAAGATCGACAAGGCGCTGCGCCGGATCGAGGAAGGCAGCTACGGCTTTTGCGAGGAGACCGACGAGGAAATCGGCATCGATCGTCTCGATGCGCGACCGATCGCCACGCTGTCGCTGGATGCGCAGGAGCGTCGCGAGCATCTGCAGAAGCAGATGGGCGACTGAGCTTCAAGGTCACGTTGTGAATGCCAAAGCCCCGCCTTGTGCGGGGCTTTGCTTTCCGGATCGGCGGGAAACCAGTTCCGGCTCAGGCCAGTGCCTGCGCCGCGTAGCCTTTCAGTTTTGCCAGCATCGCGGCCAGCCCGTTGGAGCGCGTGGGCGACAGATGCTTGGCCAGCCCGATCGTGGCGATGAACTGCGGCTCGGTGGCGACGATCTCCTTTGCGGAGCGATCGGAGTAAACCCGCAGCACCAGTGCGATCAGGCCGGAGACGATCGCCGAGTCGCTGATCGCCTCGAAGTGCATGTTCGATGCATCGCCGCTGGGCACCAGCCACACCATCGACTGGCAACCGTGCACGCGGTACTGCTCGGTCTTGTCTGCCTCGGGAAACGGCGGCAGTTGCTTGCCGAGATCGATCAGGTACTGGTAGCGCTCGGTCCAGTCACCGAAGAACGCGAATTCCTCGGCGATATCCTGCTGTGCCTGCGCGGCACTGATGGTGGCGATGCTGTTCATGTGCGCATTATCGCGCGGACGAGCTGAATTCACGAACAAGGGCGGCCCACACTCAGCTCTTCTGCACACTCCAGCGCGTGCCCTGTGCGCCATCCTCGATCGCGATGTTCATCGCAGCCAGTTCGTCGCGGATCGCATCGGCGCGCTTGAAGTCGCGCGCGGCGCGTGCGGCACGGCGTTCTTCCAGCAGCGCATCGACATGTGCGGCATCGATGGCTTGTCCACTGTCGCGCTTGAACCATGCTTCCGCATCCTGCTGCAGCAGGCCGAGCAGGGCGCCGCCACCGAGCAGCGCGGCTTTCGCTTCGGCGCTGCCGGACTGGCGCGCGGCGTCGGCCAGCACGGACAGTTCGGCCAGCGCCTGCGGCGTGTTGAGGTCGTCGCACAAGGCCGCCTCGACCCGCTCGGGTACAGGCAAGTCGCCGACGGGCAGTTCGACATCGGCCAGATCGCGCAGCACGCGATACCAGCCGTCCAGCGTGCTCACGGCTTGCGCGATGGCACCCTCGGACCAGTCCAGCGGCTGCCGGTAATGGCCGCTCAGCAGGCGCAACCGCAACGCCTCGGCCGGCTGCAGTTTCAGCAGTTCGTGCAGCAGCAACACATTGCCCAGCGACTTGGACATCTTGCGGCCGTCGAAGGTCAGCATGCCGTTGTGCATCCACCAGCGTGCGAACACCTTGCCGCCGTGCGCGCAGGTGGATTGGGCGATCTCGTTCTCGTGGTGCGGAAACAGCAGGTCTATGCCGCCGGCATGGATGTCGATGGTGTCACCGAGGTGCGCAGCGCTCATCGCCGAGCATTCGATGTGCCAGCCCGGGCGGCCGATACCCCACGGGCTGTCCCAGCCCGGCAGTTCAGGCGTCGAGGGCTTCCACAGCACGAAGTCGGCGGGGTGCTTCTTGTAGGGAGCCACCTCGACGCGGGCGCCGGCAATCAGCTCCTCGGTATCACGGCCGGACAACGCGCCATAGTCCGGATAGGAGCCAACGTCGAACAGCACATGTCCTTCCGCGGCGTAGGCATGGCCGCCGGCGATCAGGTTCTCGATCATCGCGATGATCGGCCCGATATGGGCGGTGGCGTGCGGCTCGATGTCAGGTGGTGCGATACCCAGGCCGGCCATGTCCTCGCGGTAGGCTTGGGCGAACTTGCCGGTGATCGTGCCAATCTCGACACCTTGTTCCAGCGCAGCAGCGTTGATCTTGTCGTCGACGTCGGTGATGTTGCGGGCATATACCAGTTGCGGGTAATGCCGGCGCAGCAGTCTGGCCAGCACATCGAACACCACCGGGCCACGCGCATTGCCGATGTGCACGTAGTTGTAGACGGTGGGGCCGCACAGATACATCGTCACGCGCTCGGGATCGAGCGGGGTGAATGGCTCGGTGCGACGGGTCAGACTGTTGTAGAGCGAAATGGGCATCGTTGAAATCCGCAGCGTGGGGCTGCACACGGGCAGGGCGCGGCCAGCCCGGCATCTTAACAAGGTGTAAGCGGCGCAATGGCGCCAGGCCGATTCTAAGCGTGTATTCAGCGTGATTTTGTTGCAATACATGCCAGTACGCGCGCAGGCGCTTGATGTTTCTCGCTAGGAGGTCGCAATGACCCGCTTATGGCTTTCCGCGCTGGTACTTGCCTTGATGGCTTCCGGCGCCTGCGCACAGGACGCGCGCGCTCCGAACAATGACGACAACGCCCACTACGGTTGGGCCGATGTATTGCGGGCGGACCCGGTGCAGGGCATCACCCGGACCGAAGTGCCGCGGCAGGAATGCTACGACCAGCCGGTGGTGCGCCATGAGGGCGGCAACAGCGCGGTCGGCACGGTGCTCGGCGCTGTGATCGGTGGCGTGCTCGGCAATACCGTCGGCAAGGGCGATGGGCGCAAGGCGGCCACGGTCGTCGGTGCGGTGGCCGGTGGCGCGGTCGGCAACCGGGTCTCGGATCACGGCGCCGACTACCAGGGTACCCAGACCCAGTGCCGCCAGGTCAGCTCGATGAGCGAGCAGCGCCGGATCATCGGCTACGACGTGGAATACCGCTATCGCGGCGAGGTTTACACCTCGCGGCTGAACTACGATCCGGGCGAGCGTCTGCGCGTACGCGTGCAGGTCGATCCGGCCGACTGATCGATCCTGGCCTTTGTAGACATCGCCGCCTCAGGGCGGCGATGTCGTTTCTGCGGCCCATTTTTTTGTTGCACGGCAGCGAAAATGTCGCCATCATGCGCACTCGTCACTTGGAATCTGCATGTCCGCAGCCGTCTATACCGCTACCGTACTCACCAGCGCCCGCGCGGCTGCTGGCATGACGTCGCGTGCGCGCCGACCGCTGTATCGACATTCGGCCGGGTAGGCTGTCGCGCGCGTTTCATGTGTATCGACGATAAAACCCGGCCTTGAGCCGGGTTTTTTTGTTTTGATCAAAGGCTGCCGGCCCTGTGCCGGGTTTTTGATTCTGGATTTTGACTTCACGCGGCGGGAGCCGCAGGGAAAAGATCGATGACCATTCGCCACTTCATCACTACCCAGGATTACAGCCGCGCCGAGATCGACGCGCTGCTGGAGCAGGCTGCCGCCTTCAAGCGCTCGCCGCGCGGCCAGCAACTGGCCGGCAAATCCATCGCGCTGCTGTTCTTCAACCCGTCGATGCGCACGCGCACCAGTTTCGAACTGGGTGCGTTCCATCTGGGCGCGCACGCCATCGTGCTGTCCCCAGGCAAGGACGCGTGGCCGATCGAGTTCGAGGTGGGTAGCGTGATGGATGGCGATACCGAAGAGCACATCGCCGAAGTGGCGCGTGTCCTGTCGCGCTACGTCGACCTGATCGCGGTGCGCGCATTCCCGAAATTCCAGGACTGGGCGGTGGACCGTCAGGACACTGTTATCAAGGCGTTCGCGCAATACGCCACGGTGCCGGTGATCAACATGGAGACGATCACCCATCCCTGCCAGGAGCTGGCGCATGCGCTGGCGATGAAGGAGCACCTGGGCAATCTGCAGAACAAGAAATACGTGCTGACCTGGACCTACCATCCGAAACCGCTGAACACCGCGGTGGCGAACTCGGCGCTGTTGATCGCGACGAAGATGGGCATGGACGTGACCCTGCTGTGCCCGACGCCGGACTACGTGCTGGACGAGCGCTACATGGCGTTCGGCGAGCAGAACGCGCGGGAGAACGGCGGCTCGCTCAAGGTCAGCCACGACATCGAGGAGGCCTACGCCGGCGCCGATGTGGTCTACGCCAAGAGCTGGGGCGCCCTGCCGTTCTTCGGTCGCTGGGAGCAGGAGAAGCCGATCCGCGAGGCGAACAAGCACTTCATCGTTGACGAGGCGAAGATGGCGCTGACCCACCATGGCCTGTTCAGCCACTGCCTGCCGCTGCGCCGGAACATCAAGGCCACCGACGCGGTGATGGATTCGCCTGCATGCATCGCGATCGACGAAGCCGAGAATCGTCTGCATGTTCAGAAGGCGGTGATGGCCTCGCTGATCGGGCAGGGTTGAGCAGGGCATGTATACGCCGAAGCATTTTGCGGAGACCCGCGTCGAGGCCCTGCACGGGCTGATCCGCGCGTATCCGTTCGCCACGCTGGTGACCCACGCGGCCGGTGGTTTGACGGCCAATCACCTGCCGTTCGAGCTGGTCGGCGAAGTGCTGCACGGCCACGTCGCCCGCGGCAACGAGCTGGTGCGGCTGGATGGCGCCGAAGTGCTGCTGATCTTCCAGGGTCCGGACGGCTACATCAGCCCGAACTGGTATCCGAGCAAGCATGAGACCGGGCGCGAAGTGCCGACGTGGAACTATGCGGTAGTGCACGTGCACGGCCGCCTGCGGGTGATCGACGACGCGGTCTGGCTGCGTCGCCTGCTGGAAACACTGACCGATCAGCATGAGGCCAGCCAGCCGCAGCCGTGGAAAGTCACGGATGCGCCGGAAGACCACATCGAAAAATCCCTGCGTGCGATCGTCGGTCTGGAGATCGCGATCGAGCGCATCGAAGGCAAGTTCAAGCTGAGCCAGAATCATCCTGCGCGCAATCGTGCCGGCGTGATTGCCGGTCTGCACCAGCGTGATGGCGATGGTGATGCGGAGCTTGCCGAATGGATGGCGCGACAAGAGGAGTCGAACCCGTGACACATCAGCATCACTATCGCGTCGACGTGGAGTGGACCGGCAATCTCGGCAGCGGCACGGACGGCTATCGCAATTACAGTCGCGACCACGCGATCCGCATTGCCGGCAAGCCGACCCTGGCCGGTTCTTCCGATCCCACGTTCCGTGGCGATGCCGCCAGGCACAACCCCGAGGACATGCTGGTAACCGCGCTGTCCACCTGCCACATGCTGTCGTATCTGCACATGGCCACGGTGGCGGGCGTGGTGGTGACGGCTTATGCCGACGCGGCCGAGGGCACGATGGCGACCGAAGGCAATGGCGGTCGTTTCGTCGAAGTCGTGCTGCATCCCACGGTGACCATCAGCGCCGCCAGCGATCCGGCCATGGCAGAAGCCGCGCACGATGACGCCCACCATGCCTGCTTCATCGCCAATTCCGTGAATTTTCCGGTGCGCTGCGAACCGCGCATCATCGTTGAATCCGTCTGACCGTTTCACTCCAGGATCTGCAAGCCATGAGCAAAGACATCGTTCTCGCGTTTTCCGGTGGCCTCGACACCAGCTTCTGCGTGCCTTACCTCAAGGAGCACGGCTGGGCCGTGCATACCGTGTTTGCCGACACCGGCGGTGTCGATGCGGAGGAGCGCGCCTTCATCGAGCAGCGCGCGGCCGAGCTGGGCGTTGCCTCGCACGTCACCGTCGATGGTGGTCCGGCGATCTGGGAGGGCTTCGTCAAACCGTTCGTGCAGGCAGGCGAAGGCTATCAGGGCCAGTATCCGCTGCTGGTCTCCGATCGCTATCTGATTGTCGATGCGGCGATCAAGCGCGCGACTGAGCTGGGTACCAAGGCGATCGCACACGGCTGCACCGGCATGGGCAACGATCAGGTGCGTTTCGACCTGACCGTGAAGGCGCTGGGCGACTATGAAATCGTGGCGCCGATCCGCGAGATCCAGAAGGAGCACACCCAGACGCGCGCCTACGAGCAGGCTTATCTGGAACAGCGTGGCTTCGGCGTGCGTGCCAAGCAACAAGCCTATACGATCAACGAGAACCTGCTTGGCCTGACCATGTCCGGCGGCGAGATCGATCGCTGGCAGGCGCCGGGCGAGGGCGCGGCAGGCTGGTGCAAGCCGCGCGCCGAATGGCCGTCCAAACCGCTGCGTGTGAAGATCGGCTTCGCCAAGGGCGAGGCGGTGACACTGGATGGCGAAAAGATCGCCGGGCACACGATGCTGGCCAAATTGAATGGCTTGTTCGCCCAGTACGGCGTCGGTCGCGGTATCTATACCGGCGACACCACGATCGGCCTGAAGGGCCGCATCATCTTCGAGGCACCCGGTCTGACCGTGCTGCTCGCCGCGCATCGCGCGCTGGAAGAGGCCGTGCTGTCCAAGCAGCAGAACCGCTTCAAGCCCGAGGTGGCGCGCAAGTGGGTGGAGCTGGTCTACGAGGGTTTCTTCCATGATCCGCTGAAGACCGACCTGGAAGCCTTCCTGGCCTCCAGTCAGGCCACCGTCAACGGTGAAGTGACGCTGGAAACCAGCGGCGGCATCGTCAACGCCGTCGCGGTCGAGTCCAGGCACATCCTCAATGCCAAGGGCGCCACCTACGCGCAGTCGGCCGACTGGGGCGTGGAGGAGGCCGAGGGCTTCATCAAGCTGTTTGGCATGAGCAGCACGCTGTGGGCCGAGGTCAACCGCGGATGAGCAGCTTGCTCGATGCCACGCTGGAGCATCTGAAGGCGCTGGTCGGTTTCGACACGCGCAACCCGCCGCGGGTGATCGGCACCGACGGCATCTTCGACTACCTGCGCGCGCAATTGCCCGGTTTCGCGGTGACGGTGACCGATTACGGCGCTGGTGCGGTGACCCTGCATGCGGTGCGCGGCAAGCCGAAATATCTGTTCAACGTGCACATGGACACGGTGCCGGATTCGCCGCACTGGAGCGCGAACCCGCACGAGTTGCGGGTCACTGCGGATCGGGCGATCGGCCTCGGCGCCTGCGACATCAAGGGTGCCGCGGCGGCCTTGCTGGCGGTGGCGAATGCCACCGACGGTCCGCTGGCGTTGCTGCTGTCCACCGACGAGGAGGCGAACGATCCGCGCTGCATCGCCGGATTTCTCGACACGCCGCATGACTACGAGGCGGTGATCGTTGCCGAGCCGACCCGGGCCGAAGCGGTGCTGGCGCATCGTGGCATCCAGTCGGTGCTGATGCGTTTCGCCGGTCACGCCGGCCACGCCTCGGGCGAGCAGAAGCCCAGCGACAGCGCCCTGCATCAGACGGTGCGCTGGGGTGATGCGGCGCTGGATTTTGTGGCCGCGCAATCGCATGAGCGCTTCGGCGGACTGACCGGGCTGCGCTTCAACATCGGCCGCATCGAGGGTGGCATCAAGGCGAACATGATCGCGCCGACGGCGGAAGTACGTTTCGGTTTCCGCCCGCTGCCGACGATGGACCCGGATCAACTGTTGACGCGTTTCCGCTCCTTGGTCGAGCCGCGGCCGATGGAATTTTCCGAAACGTTCCGCGGCGCCTCGCTGCCAGCCGGCGATACCGCCAATGCCGAGGCAAACCGGCTGGTCGCGCGCGATCTGGCCGACGAGCTGGGCATTCCGGTGGGCAACGCGGTGGACTTCTGGACCGAGGCCGCGCTGTTCTCTGCCGCCGGCTATACCGCCTTCGTCTACGGCCCCGGCGACATCGCCCAGGCGCACAGCGCCGACGAGTGGGTCGCGCTCGACCAATTGCAGCAGTACGCAGACACCATCTACCGGATCGTTGACAGTGGAAACGCATAAGCACACCCGCAAGACCATCGTGCGCCTGCTCTCGAGCATGGGCAGCGCAAAGGAAATTCAGCAGTACCTCAAGCGCTTTTCCGAAGTCGACGCCAAGCGTTTCGCGGTGGTGAAGGTAGGCGGTGCCGTGCTGCGCGACGAGCTGGCCGATCTCGCCTCGTCGCTGACCTTCCTGCAGCAGGTCGGGCTTACCCCGATCGTGCTGCACGGCGCCGGCCCACAGCTGGACGAGGAATTGGCGGCAGCAGGCATCGAGAAACGCACCGTGGGCGGCCTGCGCGTCACTTCGCCCAAGGCGCTCGGTATCGTGCGGCGCGTGTTCCAGCAGCAGAACCTGAAGCTGGTCGAGGCATTGCAATCGATGGACACGCGTGCCACCTCGGTGGCGACGGGTGTGTTCATGGCCAGCTATCTCGACCGCGATACCTATGGTCTGGTCGGCAAGGTCGACAGCATCAACCTGGCGCCGATCGAAGCCAGCCTGCGTGCCAACTCAATCCCGGTGATCGCCAGCCTCGGCGAGACCGACGAGGGACAGATCCTCAACATCAACGCCGACTTCGCCGCCAACGAGCTGGTGCGCGTGCTGCAGCCGTACAAGATCGTGTTCCTCACCGGCACCGGCGGGTTGCTAGACGAGCAGGGCAAGCTGATCGACTCGATCAACCTGTCCACCGAGTACGAGCATCTGATGGCACAGCCGTGGATCAACGGCGGCATGCGCCTGAAGCTGGAGCAGATCGCCGACCTGCTGGCCGATCTGCCGCTGACCTCGTCGGTGTCGATCACCCGGCCGGCGGAACTGGCCAAGGAACTGTTCACCCACAAGGGTTCGGGCACGCTGGTGCGGCGTGGCGAGAAGGTGCTGACGTTCGGCTCGTGGAAAGGTATCGACCTCGAGCGGATGCGCACGCTGATCGAGTCGAGTTTCGGCCGTACGCTGGTGCCGGACTATTTCGAACGCACGCGGCCACTGCGCATCTACGTGAGCGAGAACTATCGCACCGCGATGATCCTCACTGAAGAAGACGGCCTGCCGTATCTGGACAAGTTTGCCGTGCTCGACGACGCACAGGGCGAGGGTCTGGGGCGTGCGGTATGGCAGGTAATGCGCGAGGAGAATCCGCAGCTGTTCTGGCGTTCGCGTCACGGCAACCCGGTCAATCCTTTCTACTATGCCGAGTCGGATGGTTGCTTCAAGCAGCCGCACTGGAAGGTGTTCTGGTACGGCATCCACGACTTCGACACCATCGCCCGCTGCGTGACGCATTGCGCCACACGGCAACCGACGCTGGTGGATTGACGCAACTACTCCCTCCCCCTGCATGCAGGGGAGGGCTGGGGTGGGGTGCTCTTTGCCTTGAAGCTTAGAGCTTCACCCCCTCCCAACCTCCCCCTGCAAGCAGGGGGAGGGGCAAAAGCATCGCAGGAGTGACCTGGTGACATACGACAAGAAAACCATCGGCATCGTCGGCGCGCGCGGGCACACCGGCGCGGAGCTGATCCGCTTGATCGCGGCACATCCGGCGCTGGAGCTGGCCTTTGTCTCCTCACGCGAGCTGGACGGCCAGCGCGTCGACGCGCATGTGCCCGAGTACCGCGGTCAGCTGCGCTACAGTGCGCCGGCGCATGAGGATCTGCCGAAGTTCGGCGCCGACGTGGTGATCCTGGCGCTGCCCAACGGCAAGGCGGCGGCCTGTGTGGCCGCGTTCGATGCAGCTGGCGCCGATCCGCTGATCATCGACCTTTCCGCCGACTACCGTTTCGATCCGACCTGGTATTACGGCCTGCCCGAGCTGACCCGCGACAAGTGGCGTGGCGAGAAGCGCATCAGCAATCCCGGCTGCTATGCCACCGCGATGCAGCTGTCGATCGCACCGCTGAAAGATCTTCTGGCGGCACCACCGGTGTGCTTCGGTGTCTCGGGGTACTCCGGTGCCGGCACCACACCTTCAGACAAGAACGATCCGGACAAGCTACGCGACAACCTGATGCCGTACGCACTCACCGGGCACATGCACGAGAAGGAAGCGTCGTTCCGGCTCGGCGTGCCGGTGGAGTTCATGCCGCATGTGGCACCGCATTTTCGCGGGCTCACGGTCACCACCAATCTGTATCTCAGCCGGCCACTGAAGCGCGAGGAAGTTGTGGCGCGTTTCCACCATGCCTACGAGAACGAGAAGCTGGTCAGCGTGACCGACGAGGCGCCGTGGGTCAGCCGCATCGCCCATCGCCATCATGCCGAGATCGGCGGCTTTGCCCTGTCGGCCGATGGCAAGCGCGTGGTGATCGTGGCGACGCTGGACAACCTGCTGAAGGGCGCCGCCACCCAGGCCATGCAGAACATCAACCGCGCGATCGGTGTGGACGAATACACTGCCATCCCGCTTGGCCAAGCCGAGGACGCACCATGACCCAGCCACTCTGGCAAAAATCCGGCGTGCAGATCGATGCGAAGATCATGAAGTTCCTCGCCGGCGACGACGTGCTGCTGGATCGCGAGTTCTTCCTGCACGACATCACCGCCAGCAAGGCGCACGTGGAAGGGCTGGCGAATATCGGCGTGGTCAGTGCCGACGAAGCGACGGCCTTGAAGCGCGAACTGGATGTGCTGGCGACGGATTTCAGCGCAGGCAGCTTTGTGCTCGATGAGCGCTACGAAGACGGCCACTCGGCGATCGAGGCGCGGCTCACCGAGCGGCTCGGCGATGCCGGTCGCCGTGTGCACACCGGGCGCAGCCGCAACGACCAGATTCTGGTCGCCACCCGGCTGTGGCTGAAGGATCAACTGGCCACGCTGCAAGTGCATTGCCGCGCGATCGCGCAGGTCTGCCTCGATCGTGCGGCGCAGCCTGCGTTGCCGTTGCCTGGCTACACGCATCTGCAACGCGCTGTGGTGTCGTCCACCGCGATGTGGTTTGCAGGTTTCGCCGAAGGCTTCATCGACAACGCACTGCGCGCGCAGCAGACGTCGACGTGGATCGACGCGAACCCGCTCGGCACCGCCGCCGGCTACGGCGTCAACCTCAAGCTGGACCGCGAACACACCACGCAGGCACTGGGCTTCGCGCGCATGCAGGTCTCGCCGATCTACGCGCAGCTCTCGCGCGGCAAGTTCGAGATGGCGGTGCTGGAGGCGATCAGCAGCGCACTGCTCGACCTGCGACGGCTGGCATGGGATCTGTCGCTGTTCACCACCGCCGAATTCAACTTCGTGAAGCTGCCCGCCGAATACACCACCGGCAGCTCGATCATGCCGAACAAGCGCAATCCCGACGTGGTGGAACTGTTGCGTGCAAGCTACGCCAGCGTCGCCGCCGCGCGCACCGAGATCGAGCAATTGCTGTCGTTGCCGTCCGGTTACCAGCGCGACCTGCAGTTTTCCAAGGGCTCCTTGTTCCATGGCTGCCGTCACGGCCTCGGTGCGCTGGAACTGGTGCCGGATCTGCTGGCGCGACTGCAGTGGAATGAAGCGTCGATGCGTGCCGCGATCGAGCCGGCGATGTATGCCACCGACGTGGCGATCGAACAGGCTGCGGCTGGTGTGCCGTTCCGCGATGCCTATCGTGCGGCGGCGGAAACTGCCGCTTCGGCCGGGCACGGACGTACGCCGGAGAGCAGCCTCGTCGCGCGCGTGTCGCCTGGTGCCGGCAACGATCTGCGGCTGGACGAGTTGCGCGAACGATTGGATCAACTGTTGTCTGGCTGAAGGGGAAGTGGCATAAGCATGCACGCCGAATTGCCCGAACAGGTGTTGCCGCGCTGGCGCCGTGCCGTGCTGAAGGTCGGCAGCAACCTGCTCGCCGCTGATGGCGGCGGTCTTACGCCGCGTTACGCCGAAGCACTGGCTGCGTTCATCACGGCCAGTCATGCCAATGGTCGCCAGGTCATTCTGGTGTCCTCCGGTGCGGTGGCGGCGGGCCGTGCGCTGCTGCGTCAGCATGCGGCGGACGGCAGCGGTCTCGCCGCACGTCAGGCACTGGCCGCGCTGGGTCAGGCACCGATGATTGCGCTGTGGCAATCGCTGTCGGCGCGACCGGTGGCGCAAGTGCTGCTCACCCATGACGACCTGCGCAATCGCCGGCGCTACCTCAACGCCCGCGCCACGCTGCGCGAGTTGCTGGCTCTCGACGTATTGCCCGTAGTGAACGAGAACGACACCGTCGCCGTGGACGAGCTGAAGCTCGGCGACAACGACAATCTCGCCGCGATCGTCGCCGCGCTGGTCGACGCCGACCTGCTGCTGATCGCCTCGGATGTCGATGCGTTGTACAGCGCCGATCCGCGACGCGACGTGGCGGCGATCCCGATCGGCCACGTTGCCGCATTGACGCCCGAGATCATCGCGATGGCTGGCGGCAGCGGCAGTGCGAGCGGTACCGGTGGCATGCACACCAAGCTGGAGGCGGCTGCGAAAGCCGCTGCAGCAGGTATTCCCACTGCGTTATTCAGTGGTCGTGACGTGGTGACCATGCAGGCGCTGCAGCAGGATTGCCTGCATGGCACGTTGTTCGCCGCTGCAAGCAGCCGCATGCAGGCACGCAAGTACTGGCTGCGGCACGCGCCGGTCGTGCCGGGACGCATCCGCATCGACGCAGGTGCTGCACATGCCCTGGCAGGTGGTCGTGTCTCGCTGCTGCCGGGTGGCGTGCTCGGTGTGGACGGCGAATTTCACCGCGGCGACCTGGTCGAGATTGTCGATACCGGCGAGCGACCCGTCGCGCGCGGTCTCTGCCAGTACGGCGCTGCCGAAGTGCGCCGGCTGGCCGGGCGGCACAGTCGCGAGATCGACGGCGTGCTCGGCTACAGCTATGGCGCCGAAGTGGTGCATCGCGACGATCTCGTCACCGTGGGGGAGCACGTCATGCCCGGCAAGGAGATCACCGCATGAGCACGATCCGCGAACAGGCGCTGGCCTGCCGTGACGCCGCGCAGGTCGTCGCCGCGCTTGACAGCACCACCAAGCGCGCGCTGCTGCACGACATGGCAGCAGCACTAGAAGCCCAGGCCGCTGCGGTGCTGGGTGCAAACGCGCGCGACATGCAGGAGGCCGCGGCGAAAGGCGTGCAGGGCGCGATGCTCGATCGCCTGCGGCTGGACGAGCCGCGTGTAATCGGCATCGCCAACGCGTTGCGCGAAGTGGCCGAACTGCCCGACCCGGTCGGCGTGGTGACGCGTCGCGAGACACGACCGAACGGCTTGTCGATCGAGCGCGTACGGATTCCGCTCGGCGTCATCGCGATGATCTACGAGGCGCGCCCCAACGTCACCGCGGATGCCGCGGCGCTGTGCCTGATGGCCGGCAACGGCGTGATCCTGCGCGGCGGTTCGGAAGCAATCCATTCCAACACGGCGATTGCCGCCGCGCTGAAGTCAGCACTGCAAGCACACGGCATGCCGGCCGCCGCGCTGACCCTGATCGAGGACCTGCGCCGCGAGGCGATGATCGAGCTGCTGCAGTTGAGCGACATCGTCGATCTGGCCATTCCGCGTGGCGGCGAAGGCCTGATCCGCTTCGTCGCCGAACACGCGCGCGTGCCGGTGATCAAGCACTACAAGGGCGTCTGTCACCTGTACGTGGATCGTGCTGCCGACCTCGCGTTGGCGCTGAATCTGCTGATCGACGGCAAGACCTCGCGTCCCGGCGTGTGCAATGCGCTGGAAACACTGCTGGTGCATCGGGACATCGTCGACACGTTCCTGCCGCAGGCGATGCAGGCCTTGCGCAAACGTGGCGTCGAATGGCGCGGCGACGAACGCAGCCGCGCGCTTGTACCCGACATGCACGCGGCGACCGATGATGACTACGCCACCGAATTCCTGGACCTGATTCTCGCTGTGCGCGTGGTCGACGACATCGACGAAGCCATCACGCACATCCACCGCTACGGCTCCGATCACACCGAAGTCATTGCCACCGCCGACCAAGCCGCCGCGCAACGTTTTGTGCAGGCGATCCGCTCCGCCGTGGTGATGGTCAACGCCTCTTCCCGCTTCAGTGACGGTGGAGAGCTGGGCCTGGGCGCCGAGATCGGCATCTCCACCACGCGCCTGCATGCCTATGGGCCGATGGGCGCCGAGGCGCTCACGGTGGAGCGCTTCGTGGTGCGGGGAGACGGACAGGTGCGGCATCTGCAGAGCCGGGTGTAAAGCTTTGAATATCTGCTTTCGGCGTCGAAAGCGAACATAACCAATTGGGATGCGGAGCCAGTCAGCCGTGGCTCCATTTCCGCACTGCCTCTGCAAACGCCAGACAATCCGCAAAGCGGTTGTACAGCGGTACCGGCGAGATGCGGATCACGTCGGGTTCGCGCCAGTCGCCGATGATGCCGTGTTCCATCAGGTACTCGAACAGTGCACGGCCGCGTTCGCGGCCTTCGATCACACGGATCGACAGTTGGGCACCGCGGTGTTGCGGGTCGGTGGGCGTGACCACTTGCAACACGTCGACCAGCTGCGTCTGCACCAGCCATTCCAGGTAGCCGGTGAGCTGCAGCGACTTCTCGCGCAGGCGATCCATGCCGGCGCGACGGAATATCTGCAGCGACACGCGCAGCGGCGCCAGCGCAAGGATCGGCGGGTTGGACAATTGCCAGCCATCCGCGCCGGCGGTGGGCACGAACTGCGGGCCCATCTGGAAGCGGGTGGTCTTGTCGTGGCCCCACCAGCCGGCGAAACGCGGCAGATGGGCCTGTGCGTGACGCTCATGCACGAACGCACCGCCAACGGCACCGGGGCCGCTGTTGAGGTATTTGTAGCTGCACCAGATCGCGAAATCCGCGCCGCTGTCGTGCAGTTGCAGCGGCAGGTTGCCGACGGCGTGGGCGAGATCGAAGCCCACCGTGCAGCCATGCCGGTGCGCGAGTTCGGTGATGGCCTTCAGGTCGAGCGCCTGGCCTGTGCGGTACTGCACGCCGGGCAGCATCACCAGCGCGATGCGTGAACCGTGCTCGGCCAGCGCGCGTTCGATCGCCGCCATCGAGATCGTGCCGTTCGGCTCGTCGCTCTGCAGCTCGATCAGCGAAAGCGCGGGACTGAAGCCGTGGAAGCGGATCTGCGATTCCACCGCGTAGCGGTCGGTGGGGAACGCGCCTGCTTCGATCAGGATCGCGTGGCGCTCGGGCGTGGGGCAGTAGAAGCTCACCATCATCAGGTGCAGGTTCACGCCGAGGGTATTCATCGCCACCACTTCGGTGGGTAGTGAACCGACCACGGCGGCGAGATCGTCGCGCACGAACTCGTGGTAATCCATCCACGGCAGCCGGCCCTTGAAGTGGCCTTCCACGCCAAGTTCGCCCCAGTAGTCCAGTTCCGCGTTGACCGCCTCGCGCACGGCGCGCGGCTGCAGGCCCAGCGAGTTGCCGCAGAAGTACACGCTGTCTCGGCCCTCGTGCGGCGGGATCAGGAACTCGTCGCGGAACGCGCGCAGCGGATCGGAAGCGTCCTGGGCGCGTGCCCAATCGAGGTTGGCTTCAAAGCGTGGAGGCATCGGGCGATCTCTTCGGAGTGGAAGCGTGGCTTATTTCAATTGCGCCGCGATCGCCTCACAGCCCTTGTCGAAGTCGGCCTTCCACGTGGCGCCGGCCTGGCTCTGGCTGGGGCGCACGCAGCGCAGCTGGATCGCATGACCGTTCTTGAACCAGTAGTGTTCGGTGTAGCTGAATTCGGTAGCGTTTTCCTGCGCGGTGTAGATGTTGCTGTTCGGCCCAGGCGGCACGGCGCCCGCCTTGTAGCCGGGCAGTGCCATCGCCTTCGCGGTGGCCTCGCTGCGGTATTGATTGAAGCTGTTGACGTCGTTCACCAGTTTCACCGTCACGGTGACGCGAGCGAGGCTGTTCTTGCCGGTAGGCGACGGGTCGGGCACCTGGAACACCTTCGCTTCCGGGTCGCCCTGGGTTTCCATGATGCCGAGCCAGCTGTCCGGCGTGCTGAAGTGGACGCTGCCGTCGGCCATGCTGACCTCGGTGGCATGGACGCGGCCGGCCAGCAGCAGGCTGGCGGTCAGGGCGACTGCAATCGTGGCGATGTTGCGCAGAAAGCTCATGCTGATTCCTTGGAGATGACGTCGGGGACGAAGCGATGGCGGGGCAGGCCCAGCCATTCCAGTGCGGTGCCGTGAAACAGCCGGGCGCGCTCGATGTCGTTCAGGCCCAGTGCCTCGATGCCGCTGCCGGGTTCCTGTTCGCCCAGCGGGAAAGGATAGTCGGTGCCGAGCATCACCTGCTCGACGCCCGTCACATCGAGCAGATAGCGCAGCGCCTTGTCGTCGTGCACGCAGGAGTCGAAGTAGAAGCGCTTGAGGTATTCGCGCGGGTTGCGCGGATTGTCGGTGGCAACCAGGTCCGGGCGCATCTTGAAGCCGTGCTCGATGCGGCCGATCGTCGAGGGGAAACTGCCGCCGCCGTGCGCCAGCATCACGCGCAGTTTCGGCAAGCGCTCCAGCACGCCACCGAAGGCGAGGCAGCACGCCGCGCGGGTCTGCTCGGCCGGCATGCCGACCAGCCACGGCATCCAGTACTTCGGCATGCTGTCCGCGCCCATCATGTCCCACGGATGCACCAGCACCGCCGCGCCGAGATCGGCGGCGGCCTCGAAGAACGGGAACAGCTCCGGTGCATCCAGGTTCCAGTCGCCGCAGTGCGAACCGATCTGCACGCCTTGCAGCCCCAGTTCGTCGATGCAGCGTTCCAGTTCGCGGATCGCCAGATCGGGTGCCTGCAGCGGCACCGTACCGATGCCGGCATAGTGGCGCGGATAGTCGCGGCAGATGCCGGCCATGTGGTTGTTCAGATGGCGGTGCAGCTCCAGCGCCTGATGGCCTGGTGCCCAGTACGAGAACAGCACCGGTACAGTCGAGATCACCTGGACGTCGACCCCGAAACGGGCGTAGTCGTCGATGCGCGTCTGCGGATCGAACGCCGAATCCCATACTTCGCGGAAAAACTTGCTGTCCTTGTAGATGCGGTGACGCCCGTCGGTATGCGTCATCACCGGAAAGCGGTCGTCGCCATACTTGGCCGCCAGATTCGGCCAGTCACGGGGCAGGATGTGCGCGTGGGTATCGATCTTGAGCATCCGCGCAGTGTAAAACCTCCGCGCACTGGCGTCGCGTTGCGCTTGCACACGGGCCGCGTCGATTTACGCCGCGGGCTGATCCATGGTGCCTGCAAGCTCCTGTCGGCTGCGGTTCGTCACATGGGCCAGCGTGTTGATGTTGTCGACCAGCCGATCGCTGATCCGCGCCAGCAACTCGGCGGGGGCATGGTCTTCAGCGCGCTGCGTCATGCTGACCAGGGTGCGCTGCATGTCGCGCAGGTCGGGCAGCGGGCCCATGGCGCGCTGTTCGCGCAGGGCTGCGGCGATCGTCTGCAGGGCATCCGCGGCATGCTCGATGAAACGGTTGATCTCGGCCTGCGCAGGCAGCGTGGCGAGGTCGTCGAGCAAGGCTTCCAGTGTCATGGCCGTGCGCGCCAGGCGGTTGCCGTTGGCAAACAGGGCACGAGCCAGCGCCAGCAACTCCGGCGGGGTAGCCGGTTCGGTGCGCATGCGGTCGATCGAAGCCTGCGCATTGGTGCGCGCGGTGCGGGCTGCGGTGCGGGTATCGCGCTGGGCGCCAGCTTGCCCGGGTTGCGCCATGGCGCGCAGGTAGCTGGCGTAGGCATCCAGCATCACCGCCAGCGCGGCGCGTGCGCGACCACGTTCCCAGGTCGGCCATGCCACGTAGGCGAGCAGAGCCATGCCGCAGCCGAGCGCGGTGTTGATCACCCGATCCGACACCGCCGCGCCGGAATTGACGCCCTCGAACGAAAGCAGGATCACCACGGTGCCGGTCAGCGCCGCTACTGCGATGCCGTAGTGCGCGGTCGCGAGGTAACGGAACGCCATGCACAACACGGTCATCAGCGCCAGATGCGCCCATGGTTCGTTCGGCGTGATGTGCAGCAGCACGGTGGTGAGCACCAGCCCGAGCACGGTGCCGAGCACGCGCAGCAGGCCGAAGTTGAAGGTGGCGGCGAAGTCCGGCCGCAGCACGATCGCCGCCGTCATCGGCAGCCAGTAGCCGTGCGGCAGCTGCAGCAGACGGGAGATCCACAACGCGGCGCTGAGGCAGACTGCCATGCGCACGGCGTGACGGAACGCCACCGAGCGCGGCGTGAGGTTGGCGCGCAAGGTGGCCCAGCTGGAGCCGCTGCGCAGTGCCTTGGGCAAGCGGGTTTCCGCGGCGCTGGCACGCAGTTCGCCGCGACTGCCGGCCCAGTCGGCATTGCGCACCGCCGCGGCCAGCTGGCCGGCAAGGGCATGGATGTGCGCGGCCAGGCCACCGGCAGGGCTGTTGTTGTCGAACAGCGCCTGTTCGCTGGCGCGCAAGGTCTGCAGCGCGCGGCTCGCCTGCTCCGGCGACTCGCCTTGCTCCAGCGCGTCGGCAATCGCCGCCAGCACGCGCGCGGCGGCGTCGCGGAACACGGCATGGGTGGTTGGATCCGCATGCAGCTCGGACATCGCGGTGAGCTCCAGCCGGATCCGTTCGGCCAGCTCCAGCAGCACGCCGAACGCCTCCATCGCGCGGCCGTGGGCGCGGTGACGGCCCAGCAGGGTCTGCTGCAGCGTGGTCATCGCCTCGGTCAGCGCCGGCACATCGGTGTCGTCATGCGCCTGTTGCCTGGCCAGCACGGCAAGGCCGGTGTACACGTTCGCCAGCGCTTGGCGCTCGGGCCAGTAGCGCTGCAGCGGCCACGCCGCCAGCGAGAACACGGTAAGCAGCAGGCCGCCGCTGAAGATCAGCGCGGCACCGCCGAGCGCCCCGTGCAACGAGGTCGGCGTCGATGCGGTGATCACCAGCAGGATCATGCTGGTCATGCCGACCCGCGCGGTATCGACGCCGAACACCACCAGCAGGCCGCCGAAGAAACCGCAGGCGGCGGTGGCGATCAGGATCGGCAGCAAGTGGCCGCCGATCAGGAAGCCCACCAGCGCGGCGAGGCCGGCGGCCAGTGACGCCAGCAGCAGCTGGCGCAGGCGCTGGCGATACGGCCCGGGTTGATCGGAGAACATCGTGTCAAGCGCGCCAGCCGCCACGCCAAGTCCGATCTGCGGATAGCCCATGGCCAGGCCGATGCCCAGCGGCAGCACCACCGCTGCGGTATTGCGCAGAACCACCCGCAACGGCACGTCGGGCCGCTTGATGACGGTCAGACTTTCGATCGCATGGGCGCGTAGCGAATAGTCGCTGGAGGACATGAAGGTTCCTGGTCGCACTGGGAATTCAGTGCAGAGCGCAACTTCCGTTCGCCCCGAGCGTAGCGCAGCGCAGTCGAAGGGCGATCCTTCGACTGCGGTCCTGCCTTACGAAAGTCCCGCTGAGGGCGAAGGCAAGCAGCCGTCCATGGTCGCTGCCGTTCGGGGCGACAGCCCACCCGACTGTCGCAAGCGCCTCACGCGCGACCGGCAAACTCGCCGGTGAGCGTGTTCACCCACACCTTCTCGTCGTTGCTGATGTACTCGGGCACCTGCACTTCGATACCGGTGTTGAGCTTGGCCGGCTTGTTGCGTTTGGTGGCGCTGGAACCTTTCATTTCGGGCGCGGTGTCGACCACGGTCAGGATCACGCTGCTCGGTACCTGCAGACCCACCGGTGCATCGTCGATCAGCTGCACGTAGTAGCCCTCGATGCCTTCGACGATGTAGCCGGCGTTGTCGCCGACCAGCTCGGGCGAGAGCAGGTACTGGGTGTAATCCTCGGCGTCCATGAACACGAACGTGCCGTCGTCCATGTACGAGAAATTCGCTGCGCGACGGACCAGATCCATCTCGCGCAGTTCGTCGTCGGCACGCAGGCTGAGGTCGAACTTGCGTCCACCAGGAATCGAATACAGGGTGAAACGGAACGTGACGTTGCCGCCACGAGCGCTCGGCGAGCTGCGTTCGATGTCACGGACCTGGTAGACGGTGCCGTCGTGCTCGACCACATTGCCTTTCTTGACGTCGGAAGCTTTCATGCGAGGGATTCGTATGGAGTGAGGTGGGAAACGGGAAGATTACTTCGGTTGCAACCGCACCGCGCCATCGAGGCGGATGGTTTCGCCGTTGATATAGCGGTTGCCGAGGATGAAGGCGACCGTGCTGGCGTATTCGCTCGGCTGGCCGAGGCGTGCCGGGAACGGGATCGAGGCGGACAGCGACTGCTGCACGGCTTCCGACATGCCATCGACCATCGGCGTCCAGAAGATGCCCGGCGCGATCGTCGCCACGCGGATACCGAAACGTGCCAGCTCGCGCGCCATCGGCAAGGTCATGCCGACCACGCCGCCCTTGGACGCGGAGTACGCAGCCTGGCCGATCTGGCCCTCGTAGGCGGCGACGCTGGCGGTGTTGATGATCACGCCGCGTTCGCCATCCTCGCCCGGTTCGTTGTTTTGCATCAGCGCGGCGGCGGCCTTGGCCACGTTGAAGCTGCCGACCAGGTTCACCATCACCGTGCTGGCGAAGTTCGCCAACGGCATCGGGCCTTCCTTGCCCAGCACGCGGCCGGCGCCGAGGATGCCGGCGCAGTTGATCAGCACGTTGAGGCCGCCCATCGCATGGTGTGCGGCAGCCACGTTGGTGGCGACGCCGTCTTCAGAGGTGACGTCGGTGCGGAAGAAGCGCGCCGCGTCACCGAGATCCTTCGCGGCGGTGTGACCCTTCTCGTCATTGACATCGAACAACGCGACCTTGCCGCCATGCGCGATGAAATGATGCGCCACCGCGTGGCCGAGACCGGAGGCGCCGCCGGTGATGATCGCCTTGACCTGATTGAGCTGCATGGGATATCCGGATGCCGAAAAACGCACATAGTAGCGGAGCTGCCCATCCACCGTGATCCGGGTTGCTGATCTGCAAGGGCAGGGTGGCGTTCAGCCTGGCGGATCATTTGACCGGCGCCGTTCAGGAAGGCTTGCTAGGCTTCAGCAACGGGAGCCATGTTGATTGGCAGCACGGCCAGCGTTCCCCACTTTGCCAAATTTTCCGAGGAGACGCGTCATGAAAAGGTACCTGATTCTGCTTGCTGGCGGCCTGCTCTTTGCCGCGACCGCGGCGGCAGCCAGCCCGGCACCGCAGCATGATGATCGCGGCCAGCAGGATGACCAGAGCTGGCACGGCGATCACGACAACGGCAACCATGGCAAGCACGACGACAGGGACAAACATGACCGCGGCGACCGTGGCCATGAGCGCGACTGGAACGACCACGGCGACCGTGACCATGACAGGGATCGCCAGGTTCGCTACGACCGAGACGACAACCGCGGCTATTACGTGAGGCATGACCGCGGCCGGCATGAGGGCTGGTACAGGCGTGGCGGGTATATTCCGGTCGAATACCGAGAGCGTCGCTACGTGGTCGATGACTGGCAGACCTATCACCTGCGTCAGCCGCCATATGGCTATCGCTATGTGCGTGGCGACGACGGCCAGTTCCTGCTGGTGGCGATCGCCACCGGCGTCATCGCCGACATCCTGCTTTCGCACTGATATCGAAGCCCGGATGTGAAGTCGCTTCACGGAAATATTCACGTGGGCAGGGGTTCCCGGCGCTGATAGTGCTGGCAGGGTTGGCGATCCTTCGGGATCGCCAACCCCTCGGAATTCTCCGAACGTGTCACGGCAAGAACCGCTCCCCGGTTCTCGTCATTCCAAGAGGTGAAGAGTCATGAACAAGCAGCGGAGTATGTGGGTGGTTTGTGGCGCAGTGTTGATGTTTTCCGCTGCCTCCGCGATGGCGCAGCCGTCAGTTCAGGATTATCGCGACCAGCATCAGGACCAGGGTAGGGATCGGGGCAATCAGGGTCAGCATCAGGACCAGGGTAATCATGATCACAGTCGGGGTAATCACGGCCACAACCGAAGCTATAGCGGCATGTACGACCGTGGTCGTCACGAAGGCTGGTACAAGCGGGGGGGGCATGTGCCGTCCGAATATCGTGGCGGCTCTTATGTGGTGACCGACTGGCGCAGCCAGCACTTGCGCCAGCCGCCGCGCGGTTATCGTTATGTGCGCAGCGACAACGGCGACTTCCTGCTGGTCGCCATCACCACCGGCATCATCGCGAGCATCCTTGCGAATCATTGATGCGTGAATGCGCGAGCTCGCCTGAACGGTGAGTGTTGACGACAGGCCCGCCCATGGCGGGCCTGTCCTTTCAGGGGTCAGTCCGATGGAGCGGCCAGCAAGCGCCGCAGCGCAGTTGACTCGAACATGGCCGGGAAAGGTGTGACCGATTGCGGTGGAGATGTCGCAGGTTGCAGTTCCTTCTGCCATACGCCGACGTCCCACCATTGCCCGAGCTTGTAGCCGCATTGGCGCCACACGCCAGCGGCGCTGAACCCCATCGCTTCGTGCATGGCCACGCTGATGGTGCCGGGTAGTGTGATCACACCGACGGCCTGGTTGATACCCTGCAATCGCATCGTGTCCAGCAGCACACCGTAGAGCCGGCGTGCGATGCCGCGACGGTGTGCGTCGCTGCGAACATAGATCGAGGTTTCGGCAATCCAGTCGTAGGCGGCGCGTTCGCGGAAACGCCCGGCATAGGCATACGCCAGCACCTCCCCACCTTCTTCCCACACCAGCCAGGGGTAATGCCGCAGACGGCTGTGAATGCGCTCGCGCATCGCCGTCACACCGGGCAGTTCGGTTTCGAATGTGGCTACCCCGTCGGTGATCGAGGGTGCGTAGATCGCGTGGATGGCGGCGGCGTCTTCGTCGCGGGCGATGCGGATCATGGGTTTCAGCACGCCAGGTATTTCCAGTTGCGCGGTTTGCCTTCGGCCAGCCATTCCAGCGTGGTGGCGATGCGCTTCTGGCGGGTGGCGTCGGTCTTCGCCTCGCCGATCCAGTCGACGTATTCGCGCTGCGCGCCGGGGCTGAAGCCTGCATAGGTCTTGCGCGCGGCCGCATGCTTCTTCTGTGCGAGCAGGGCGGCGAGATCCTCCGGCAAGGTCGGCGGGGACTTCGCGGCGGCTTTCGGGCGCGCCAGCTTCAGGCCGGCTTCGTTCAATGCCATCGCTTTCCTGATGTGCGCAACGAGTTCCTTTTTGGTCGGCAGATCCTTCAGCGTAGTGAGCTTGCCGAACTGGCCCATGCCGTCTTCGGCCGCATCGCCCACGACTTGCCTGGACAGCCAGAAGCCGAAGCCGCAATGCTGCTTGAAGGCGGCCATCATGCACATCGGCGCACCGTTGTAGCTGAAGAACGGCATGCTCCATTTCAGGCTTTCCTCAACCTCGGGACAGGCGGCATGCACCACCGCGCGGAGGTGTTCGAGGATCGGCTTGGCGAACTCGGCCGACTTGGCGATATAGGCGTCGATGCGCGGGTCGTGACTGCTCATGGCGTGCTCACAGGTCGCGGATGAAGAAACGGTCGCAGCTGAAATGGCCGGTGCCGCCCATCGGCGCGCACAGCGGAGTGAAGCCGCTGCGCTTGTACAGCGCCTGTGCCGCATCCATGCCGGTCAGCGTTTCCAGATAGCAGCGGGCGAAGCCGAGCGTGCGCGCTGCGTCGAGACAGTGCTGCATCATCGCGCTGCCGGCACCGATGCCGCGTGCCTGCGGCAGGAAGTACATCTTGCGCAGTTCGCACACGTCCGGCTCGGCGTTCTCCAGCGGTGCGACGCCGCCGCCGCCGACCACCATGCCGTCGCGCTCGACCACGAAGTAGCTGGATCGTGGCTGTGCGTAGGCTTCGTACATGGTGTCGACTTCGACATCGTGGATCGCGAAGCCGGGGCCGTCGGCACCGAACTCGGGCATCACGCTGCGGATGATCGCGGCCATCGCCACGTTGTCGCGTGGCTCGATCGGGCGGATATGGAACGTGTCGTTCATGGCGTGGCTGCGGGGCTGTGGTAGGAGATGCCGTCCTTCATCACGAAGACGGGATGGGCGAGGTCGTCGATCTGCGCACTGGGATCGCCGGTGAAAGCGGCAAGGTCGGCATCCATGCCTGGTGCGATGCGGCCGAAATGCTGCGACTGGCGCAGGATCTTCGCCGCCACGTCGGTGGCTGCATGGAGCGCCTGCGCAGGCGTCATGCCATCGGCGACCATCGCGGCGGGCTCGCGCCAGTTCTCGCCATGCGCGAACACACCGACGTCGCTGCCGTTGCCGATCGTCACGCCCAGTTTCAATGCGGTGCGAAACGCGCGTTCGGCTTCGCGCATACGTGCCGTCGGCTTGCTCTTGCCCGGCACGTAATGCTCGAAATATTCGGCGGTGGACTCGACCGCGGTAAGCGTCGGCTCGTAGGCGGTGCCGTGTTGCTTGAGCAGCTTGAAAGTCGCCTCGCTGGCGCCGTAGCCGTGCTCCACGCTGTCCACTCCGGCTTCGACGGCCATGCGCACACCGGCGTCGCTGGCCGCATGCACGGCCACGGGGCGACCGATCTGATGCGCGGTATCGACCAGCGCCTTCAGTTCCGCGGGCGTGAAGGTGGGTGCGGTCGTGCCGTCGGGGCCGACGCGATAGTCGCCATAGATCTTGATCCAGTCGGCGCCGCGCGCGGCCTGCTCACGTACCGCCGCCATCGCGGCATCGACGCCGCTGACTTCCTGCGCGCCACCGGGCAGGTCGAGATCCGGGCGGAAGCCGCGCGGGCCCGGACCATAGCTGGCGGTGGCGACGATCGCACGGGTCGCCACGAATAGCCGTGGGCCCGGAATCAGTCCTTCCGTGATCGCGCGCTTCACCGACACGTCGGCATAACCGGCGCCTTCGGTACCCAGGTCGCGCAAGGTGGTGAAGCCGGCCAGCAGGGTGGACTTCGCGTGCGCGGCGGCTTCCAGCGTGCGGTAGTCCTGCGGCTCGGTCAGTACCTGGTCGTTCCACAACGTCTCGTTGTACGGATGCAGGAACAGGTGCGAGTGCAGGTCGATCAGGCCGGGCGTGAGCGTGGCGCCGGGCAGCTCGACGTGCTGCGTGCCGGCGGGTGCGTGTACCGAGGCAACGGGACCGGCCGCCGCGATCATGCCGTCGTGAACCAGCACCGCCCAGCCGCGATGCGCGACGTCGCCATCGCCGGTCCACACGCGATCGGGCAGCAGCAACCAGTCGCCTTTCGGCGTGGCAGCCAGCGTGGGCAGGGCATACAGCACGAGCAGCAGCGCTGCTGCATACCACCATGTCGTCAGGTTCGCGCGCATCGCTTCACCCCATCAGTCGAAACCCGATGATAGCGACCGCGTGCGGGTTTTCGCGAGACGTTCAGGCTGCGGCGGTGCGCGCGCGGGTGACCCGGCTGGCGGTGTCCTTGTGCAGCTGCCCGGCGAGCCACGCACCGGTGGCGACCAGCAGGTCGAGGTCGACGCCGGTGCTCATGCCCATGCCGTGCAGCATGTAGACCACGTCCTCGCTGGCGACGTTGCCGGTGGCACCCTTCGCGTACGGGCAGCCGCCGGTGCCGGAGACCGAGCTGTCGACCACGCGCGCGCCTTCTTCCAGGCAGGCGAGGATATTTGCCAGCGCCTGGCCATAGGTGTCGTGGAAATGCACCGCCAGCGCGCTGATCGGCACTTCCTGCGCGACCGCACGCAGCATCGCGCGTGCCTTCGCCGGCGTGCCGACGCCGATGGTGTCGCCCAGCGAGATCTCGTAGCAGCCCAGTTCGTACAGGCGCCTGGCGACGCGCACCACATCGCTGACCGGCACTTCGCCCTGATACGGGCAGCCGAGCACGGTGGAGACGTAGCCGCGCACCTTGACCTCGTCGGCCTGCGCCTGTTCGATCACCGGGATGAAGCGCTCGATCGATTCGTCGATCGAGGCATTCGTGTTCTTGCGGCTGAAGGCTTCCGAGGCGGCGGTGAACACCGCGATCTCGGTGGCGCCGACTTCGCGCGCACGCTGATAACCCTGCAGGTTCGGCACCAGCACCGGGTAGCTCACACCAGGCACTTTGCGGATGCCTGCGAAGACTTCGGCGGCATCGGCCAGTTGCGGCACCCACTTGGGACTGACGAAGCTGGTCGCTTCGATGGTCTGCAGGCCGGTCGAGGACAGCCGGTCGATCAGCGCGATCTTCACATCAGCCGGCAGCAGCGTCTTCTCGTTCTGCAGGCCATCGCGGGCGCCGACTTCGACGATGCGGACGTGGTTGGATGTGGTCATCTTGTGCTCCGATCAGTCGGCGAAACGTACCAGCACGGCATCGGCCTCGACGAATTCGCCCTGCGTGGCATGGATGCTTTCGATGGTGCCAGCGCGCGGTGCTTTCAACGCCAGCTCCATCTTCATCGCCTCCATCACCAGCAGCTCCTGGCCTTGCTCGACGACGTCGTCCGCCTTGGCCTTGACCAGCACGATGCGGCCGGGCATCGGCGCGATGATCTGGTTGCCGCCGGTGGCGTCCTTCGATTCCCAGGCGAACGCGGCGGCGCGGGCGAAGCTGTAGCGTTGCCCGTGGGCGTCATGTAGCAGCACGTGGGCGGCATCGGTGCGCAGCGGCACGCGCTGTGATTCACCGTCGAAGCGGGCGCTCAGGTTGTCGTCGAGCAGGCGCGCGCCGCGCACCTCGCAAGTCGCCTCGCCATGGCGCAGCTGATAGCTGCCGGCATGGCCGTGTGCCTCGATGTCGTAACGCTGTTCGCGCAAGGTCAGCGCGATGATCCGCTTGCCTGCATGGCCGATGCGCCAGGCGTCGGCGCGCGCCCACGGCGAATACGGGTCGGCCGCGGTGGTGTTGATGCTCAGCTCGTCATGGAGCAGGGCAGCGGCAGCCGCGGCGAACAGCACCTGATCCGTCGGCACCACTTCGCCGACCAGGAATTCTTCCAGGTGGCGATCCAGATAGCCGGTGTCGATGCGGCCTTCGACCACCGCTGGATGGCGGACGAGTCGTTCGAGAAAGCCGATATTCGATTTCGGCCCGACGATTTCGCATGCTGCCAACGCCTCACGAAGCCGCTGCAAGGCCTGCTCGCGTGTGGCATCGAACACGATCAGCTTGGCGATCATCGGGTCGTAGAAGATCGTCACCGTGTCGCCTTCGATCACGCCGCCATCGAGGCGTACATGTGGCGACGGTGCGGGCAGACGCAAGGTCTGCAGCTTGCCGGAGCCGGGCAGAAAATTCTGGTCGGGATCTTCTGCATACAGGCGCACCTCGATCGCATGGCCATGCGCGTGGACCTGGTCCTGGTGCAACGGCATTGGCTGGCCAGCGGCGACGCGCAGCTGCCATTCGACCAGATCGAGCCCCAGGGTCAGCTCGGTGACCGGATGCTCGACCTGCAGGCGCGTGTTCATCTCCATGAAGAAGAATTCGCCACTCTGCGCCACGATGAATTCCACCGTGCCGGCACCAACGTAGTTGACCGCTTTCGCCGCGGCTACGGCCGCTTCGCCCATCGCTTTGCGGCGAGCCTCGTCGAGGAACGGCGAGGGGGTTTCCTCCAGCACCTTCTGATAGCGGCGCTGCGCCGAGCACTCGCGCTCGTTGAGGTGGATCACGTTGCCGTAGGTATCGCCGAACACCTGGAATTCGATATGCCGCGGATGCTCGACGTAGCGTTCGAGAATCACGCGCGTGTCGCCGAACGAGCTGGCCGACTCGCGTTGCGCCGAGGCAAGTGCATCGGCGAACTCGCCTGCGTTGCGCACGATGCGCATGCCCTTGCCGCCGCCACCAGCCGCGGCCTTGATCATCAACGGGAAGCCGGTTTTCGCTGCCTGTACGGCAAGGAAGGCGCTGTCCTGGTTTTCGCCGTGATAGCCCGGCACCAGCGGCACGGCGTGCTGCTCCATCAATGCCTTGGCGGCAGCCTTGGAGCCCATCGCGTCGATGCTTTCCGGGCGCGGCCCGATGAACGCGATGCCGGCCTTCATGCAGGCGCGGGCGAAGCCGGTGTTCTCGGACAGGAAACCGTAACCAGGATGGATCGCCTGCGCGCCGGTCTTCTTCGCCACGTCGAGAATGACGTCGCCGCGCAGGTACGAGTCGGCTGGGCGCGGTCCGCCGATCGGCCACGCCTCGTCGGCCAGTCGTACGTGCTGCGCATCGCGATCGGCCTCGGAGTACACCGCGATGGTGTGGATACCGAGCCGGCGGCAGGTGCGGATCACGCGGCAGGCGATCTCGCCGCGGTTGGCTATCAGTACGCGTTCGAACATGCAGTATCCCTGGAACCGTTCGTGTCGATGCAAAGCCAGTAAAACTAGCAGATTGCGCTGTTGCCGCCGATGCGCGGCGCAGCATGGCAGCACCGTGTGGAGTGGATTGCAGCGGCTATCGGAGCACTCGCCATCCCGGTAATTCGGCCATGTCGACGATGGGATGGTTCATGCGTATCTCGCGCAGGGCGGCCAGTCCACAGGTGAGCTTCTTGAAGCATTCATTGCACCACGTTGCCGACCCATGCCGGCGCGCGCTTGTCGAGGAAGGCGCCGAGGCCGTGCTGGCCTTCCGTCGAGACGCGCAGGCGGGCGATCAGTTCGGCATTGGCCGCGTCGATGCGTTCGGCTTGCGCCGGATCGACACCGCCGATACGCAAGGCCAGCTGCTTCGCCTCGCGCTGCGCCTGCGGGCCGGCCTTGGCCAGCAGATAGATCTGTCGCTCGATGGCTTCATCCAGCTCGCTGGCGGACACCACTGCGTGCAGCAATCCGATGCGTGCGGCGACAGCGGCATCGAACACCTCACCTGTGATGAACAGCCGGCGCGCCTCGCGCAGTCCGATCGCCGCGATCACGTACGGCGAGATCACCGCCGGCACCAGGCCCAGCTTCACTTCCGACAGCGCGAACTTGGCGCTGTCGACGCCGACCGCGATATCGCAGCAGGCGACCAGGCCCACGCCGCCACCGTAGGCGGCGCCGTTGACCCGCGCGATGGTCGGCTTGGACAGAAACTGCAGGTTGCGCATAAGCCGCGCCAGCCGCAACGAATCCTCGCGGTTTTCCTGCTCGCTGGCTCCGGCCATGCCGCGCATCCAGTTGAGGTCGGCGCCGGCGGAGAAGCAGCTGCCGTTGCCGCTCAACACCACCGCGCGCACCGCCGGGTCGGCGTTGGCCTGCGCCAGCGCGTCGGTGAGCGCGGCAATCAACGTGTCGTCGAATGCGTTGTGGATCTGTGGGCGGTTCAGGGTGAGCCATGCCACCGCACCACGGCGCTCGCTCAGGATGGAATCGGTCATCGGTCGGCCCTGCAAATAACCCCATGATAAACGCTGCCCATCGCCGTAACCCGGCGTGATGCAGCGGAACGGACAAAGGACTACAATGCGAACAATTCTTATTTGAGAGGCCGCCTGTGCGTCTGTCCGAATTGCCCAAAGGTGCTCCCGCCGTGGTCGACCGCGTGCACGATGCGCATGCGGCGGATCCGATTGCGCAGCGTCTGCGTGACCTGGGCTTCGTCGAGGGCGAACCGGTGCGGGTGGTGGCGATCGGACCGATGGGCGGCGATCCGGTGCTGATCCAGATCGGCTACACCCGTTTTGCCCTGCGTCGTGCCGAGGCGGCCCGGGTCAGCGTGCGCAGCGAGGCGGCGGCATGAGTGCCTCGACCCTGCGCATCGCCCTGGTCGGCAACCCGAACTGCGGCAAGACCGCGCTGTTCAACCAGCTCACCGGCGGCCGGCAGAAGGTGGCGAACTACGCCGGCGTCACCGTCGAGCGCAAGGAGGGCCGCTTCACCGCGCCGTCCGGCCGCGTGCTGCAGATTCTCGATCTGCCGGGTACCTACAGCTTCGAGGCGAACAGTCCGGACGAACAGATCACCCGCGACGTCTGCGCCGGCAACTACCCGGGCGAGGCGGCGCCGGACCTGATCATCTGCGTGGCCGACGCCACCAACCTGCGCCTGCACCTGCGCTTCGTGCTGGAGGTGAAACGTCTTGGCCGGCCGGTGGTGCTGGCGCTGAACATGATGGACACCGCGCGTCAGCGCGGCATCGTCATCGACGTGCCGGAGCTGCAGCGTCGCCTCGGCCTGCCGGTGGTGGAGACCATTGCGGTAAGGCGCGGCGGCGCGAAGGCGCTGATCGAACGGGTTGACGGCGAGGTGCCCACCGCGGCGCCGGCACAGCCGGACGATGCGGCCAGCCGTGCCGACCTGCATGCACAGGTGCGCGAAATCCTGACCGCGACAGTGACCATGCCGCGCACCACCGCAGCGCTCGACGATGCGCTCGATCGCTGGGCGCTGCACCCGGTATTCGGGCTGCTGATTCTCGCCGTGGTGATGTTCCTGGTGTTCCAGGCGGTGTATGCCGCGGGCAAGCCGATGAGCGACCTGATCGGCGGCGGTTTCGGCTGGCTGGGCGAGCACGTTGCCGCGCTGATGCCGGCCGGCCCGCTGCAGAGTCTGGTCACCAACGGCCTGTTTGGCGGCATTGGTACTGTGCTTGGCTTCCTGCCGGTCATCCTGGTGCTGTTCCTGTTCATCCTCACGCTGGAGGAGTCCGGCTACCTGCCGCGCGCGGCGTTCCTGCTCGATCGCCTGATGCTGTCGGTAGGGTTGACCGGGCGCTCGTTCATCCCGCTGCTGTCCAGTTTTGCCTGCGCGATCCCCGGCATCATGGGCACGCGCAGCATCCAGGATCCGCGCGACCGTCTGGCGACGATCCTGATCGCGCCGCTGATGACGTGTTCGGCGCGGCTGCCGGTGTATGCGCTGCTGATCGGCGCCTTCATACCGATCCGTTACGTGTTCGGCGTGTTCAACCTGCAGGGCATCGTGCTGTTCTCGCTGTACCTGGCGGGCATTCTCGGCGCGATGGCGGTGGGCTGGGTGATGAAGCACATCCGCCGCGACAAGAGCGAGCATGCGTTGTTGATGGAGCTGCCGTCGTACCGGATGCCGAAGCTGCGCGACGTGGCGATCGGCCTGTACGAGCGCGGCGCGATCTTCCTGAAGCGCCTGACCGGGGTGATCCTGGGGCTGACCGTACTGATGTGGTTCATCTCCACGTTTCCGTCGCCGCCGGCAGGCGCGACCGGACCGGCGATCAACTACAGCTTCGCCGGCTACCTCGGGCGCGGCCTGCAATACATCTTTGCGCCGATCGGCTTCAACTGGCAGATCAGCCTGGCGCTGATTCCGGCCTTCGCCGCGCGCGAGACCGCGGTGGCGGCGCTGGCGACCGTCTATCTGGTCGGCGGCGAGGCGAGTGGTGGACTGAGTCATGCGCTGGCCGGTCAGATCTCGCTGGCCAGCGCACTGTCGCTGCTGGTGTGGTTCGCGTATGCGCCACAGTGCATGTCGACGCTGGCGGTGATCCGTCGCGAGACCAACTCCTGGCGCAACGTGGCGATCTCGTTCGGCTACATGTTCGCCATGGCTTACGCTGCGTCGTTCATCGTCTACCAGGTGACGAGGATGCTGACATGAGCACGAACCTGCTGGTGCAATACGTGGTGATCGGCCTGATCGTGCTGGCCAGTGTGCTGATCGTGTTCCGCAAATTGGCACCCACGCTTACCAACCGCTGGCTGGCGGCAGCCTCGATTTATTTCAGCCGCTCCGGCCATGCCTCATGGGTGCGCGCTTTCGGGCAGCGCCTGCAGCCGAAGCAGGCGACCGGTAATTGCAGCGACGGTTGCAGCACTTGCGGCGCCTGCGGAACCAAGCCGCCAGCAGCGGCACGGACAGAACCGATGCCACTGGAATTTCGTCCGCGGCAGTGAAGTGAGGTGACAGTGCTGTAGTCGCGCGCAGGGGGTTCTCTTGCGAAGAACACCCACAAAAAAGCCGGCTGGCGCCGGCTTTTTTGTGCAACACGTATCGCGCCCCGGCTTACGCCAGTTCGCGGATCTTCGCGTTGAGGCGGCTCTTGTGGCGGGCAGCCTTGTTCTTGTGGATCAGGCCGCGGGCAGCGTAACGATCCATCACCGGCTGGGCGATGGTGAACGCGGCGATGGCGCCGGCCTTGTCCTTGGCCTCGATGGCCTTGACGACCTTCTTCAGGGCGGTGCGGACCATGGAGCGGGCGCTGATGTTGCGCAGGCGGCGCTGTTCGGACTGGCGCGCGCGCTTCTTCGCGGACTTGATGTTGGCCAAGGTAGAACTCCGGAATGCAGTGTTAGGGGTTGGAAAAAGACGCCAATTATGCGGTCGATTCGCCGTTGCGTCAATCATTTAGACAGTGGCCGGCGGGTCGCCACGGATCTGTGGTCGATCCCGGCGGTCACGGCATCGGCATTTTGCCACATCACGGGCTGTCATCTTGCCTGCGGCGGCTGTCAAACTACGCGCCCCGTAGATCGGCGCAGAAGGTAACGACAGCAACATGAAGTCCCCCAGCATGTTCCGCGGGCTGCTCTCGTTCAGCAGCATGACGATGATCTCGCGGGTGCTCGGCCTGGTGCGCGACATGTCGATCAATGCCGCATTCGGCGCCAACGGGGCCACCGACGCGTTCTGGGTCGCGTTCCGCATCCCCAATTTCATGCGCCGGCTGTTTGCCGAGGGCTCATTCTCCACCGCATTCGTGCCGGTGTTCACCGAGGTGAAGGAAAAGGGCTCGCACGCGGATCTGAAGAACCTGATGTCACGGGTATCGGGCACGCTCGGCGGCGTGCTGCTGGTAATCACCGCGCTGGGCATCATCTTTGCGCCGCAGGTGACCACGCTGTTTTCGCCAGGCGCGATCGACGAGCCGCGCAAGTTCGAACTCACTGTCGAGCTGCTGCGGCTGACCTTTCCGTTCCTGCTGTTCGTGTCGCTGACCGCGTTGTCCGGTGGTGCGCTGAACAGTTTCCACCGTTTCGGCCTGCCGGCACTGACGCCGGTAATCCTCAACCTGTGCATGATCGCCGGCGCGTTGTGGTTGTCGAAGCGGTTGCAGACGCCGATCCTGGCGATGGGTTGGGCGATCATGGTTGCCGGCGTCCTGCAACTGCTGTTCCAGTTGCCGGCGCTGCGCGGACTGGATTTGCTGACCTTGCCGCGCTGGGGCTGGAGTCATCCGGATGTGCGGAAGATCATGCGGCTGATGGTGCCGACCCTATTCGGTTCGTCGGTGGCGCAGATCAACCTGCTGTTCGATACCGTGATCGCCTCCTACCTGATCGTCGGCTCGCAGAGCTGGCTGTCACAGGCGGATCGTTTCCTGGAGCTGCCGCTGGGCGTATTCGGGGTGGCGCTGGGCACGGTGATCCTGCCGTCGCTGTCGCGCCATCACGTCACCACCGACAAGGCCGGTTTTTCGCGCGCGCTGGACTGGGGCCTGCGCGTCACCCTGCTGATCGCTGTGCCGGCGATGTTCGGTTTGATGCTGTTGGCCGGGCCGCTGGTAGCCACGCTGTTCCAGCACGGCCACTGGACTGCGCACGACACCGACATGGCGACGCTGTCGATTACCGCGCTGAGTTTCGGGCTGCCGGCGTTTGCGCTGGTGAAGGTGCTGCTGCCGGCGTTCTATGCACGCCAGGATACGCGCACGCCGGTACGCGCGGGCGTGGCGTCGATGCTCACCAACATGCTGCTGAACGTGTTGTTTCTGGTCCTGCTGTTCGAGCTGTGGGCGCCGGCCGCGCTGAAACAGCTGCCGTGGCTGGAGGGTCTGGCGCAGTTGCCTGGCCTGCATATGGCGCTGGGTCTGGCCAGCGCGCTGGCCTCCTACGTCAACCTGTACCTGCTGTGGCACTGGCTGAAGAAATCCGGTGTGTACCAGCGTCAGCCGGGTTGGTCGCGCCATCTGCTGCGGTTGGTGCTGGCGTGCACGGTGATGGTGGCGGTATTGCTGCTGGGACGCTGGCTGTGGCCGGACTGGTCCAACGTACGCTGGTTGACCCGGCTGTGGCGTCTGCTGGTGCTGGTGACGGCCGGCGGTGCGGCTTATGTCGGCATGCTGTTTGCCGGCGGCTTCCGGCTGCGCGACCTGCGTGCCGCATGAGGTCAGCGGGCAACCTCAACAGCGCCTGCGCGACCGTTATACTCACGCGATGATGAGACTTTCCAGGGATGTTGCGGGCCCTTGTCTGGCGCCGCGCGGCAGCGTGATTGCGGTCGGTGCGTTCGATGGCCTGCATCGCGGGCATCAGGCGCTGCTGACGCAAGTACACGACCGCGCACAGACGCTCGGCTGCTGTCCGGTGGTGGTGAGTTTCGAGCCGCTGCCGCGTGCCTTCTTTTCCGCCGAACCGGTGCCGCGCCTGTCCAGCGTGCGCGAAAAGCTGCGCGGCTTCGCCGCCGCCGGCATGGAACACACCTTGCTGCTGCGCTTCAACCAGGCGTTGACCGCGATGTCGGCCGAGGATTTCGTGCAGCGCGTGCTGGTCGAGCGGCTGGCTGCGCGTGAAGTATGGGTGGGTGGTGATTTCCGTTTCGGCCACAGGCGCGCTGGCGATGTCGCGCTGCTGGAAAAAATGGGCGCGCAGCTCGGCTTTGCCGCTTGCACGATGCCGCCGGTGCAGCTCGATGGCGTACGCGTCTCCGCCAGCCGCATACGGGCATTGCTGGCCGCCGGCGAGTTTGCCGGTGCCGAACCGTTGCTGGGTCGGCCGTTCGTGATCGACGGCAAGGTCGAATACGGCAACCAGCTCGGCCGCACGCTCGGTTATCCCACCGCCAACATCCACCTGCAGCAGCGGGTCAGCCCGGTGCATGGCATTTTCGCGGTGCGGGTGGGTCTGGGGGAAGGCGAGTGCAGCTGGCCGGGCGTGGCAAGCCTCGGCGTGCGTCCGACAGTGAATCAGGTCAGCGAGCCGCTGCTGGAAGTGCATCTGTTCGACTTCGACGGTGACCTGTACGGGCAGCGCATGGCGGTGGAGTTCGTCGCCAAGTTGCGCGACGAGCAGAAATTCGACGGGCTGGAGCCGCTCAAGACGCAGATGGCGCTGGATTCCCGCAAGGCGCGCGAGCTGCTGGGCATGAATCCGCGGCTGGTCGACGCGTGAACCGGCTTCCGGTGCGCGCACGTATCGTTTAACTTTGAACTCTTTGTCCGCTCGCTGGCGGACGGCAACACTTCAGTGATGGCATCCACGCAATGACCCACGATTACAAGAGCACGATCAACCTGCCGCAGACGGACTTCCCGATGCGCGGCGATTTGCCGAAGCGCGAGCCGGGCTGGCTGGCCGAGTGGGAGCGGGTCGACCGCTATGCGCAGATCCAGCAGAAGACGGCTCATCGCGACAGCGTGTTCGTGCTGCACGATGGCCCGCCGTATGCGAACGGCTCGATCCATATCGGCCACGCAGTCAACAAGATCCTCAAGGACATGGTGGTCAAGTCCAAGCTGCTGGGTGGCCATCGCGCGCCGTACGTGCCGGGCTGGGACTGCCACGGCCTGCCGATCGAGATCGCGGTGGAAAAGAAGTTCGGCAAGCCGGGCGACAAGCTCGATGCTGCTGCGTTCCGGCAGAAATGCCGTGAGTACGCGGCCGAGCAGGTCGACACCCAGCGCACCGACTTCAAGCGGCTCGGCGTGCTCGGCGACTGGCAGAAGCCGTATCGCACGATGGACTTCAGCTACGAGGCCGACATGCTGCGCGCGCTGGCGCGCATCGTGTCCAACGGCCACGTGGTGCGTGGCGCCAAGCCGGTGTACTGGTGCTTCGACTGTGCCTCGGCCCTGGCCGAGGCGGAGATCGAATATGGTGACAAGGTTTCGCCGGCGGTTGACGTGGCCTACGACACGGTCGATGCGAAGGCACTCGCAGCAAAGTTCGGCGTGGACGCAGGCGATGCGGTCGTCGCCATTCCAATCTGGACCACCACGCCGTGGACACTGCCGGAAAGCCAGGCGGTGTCGCTGGGCGCCGAACTTGAATACGCACTGATCGAAGGTCCGTCGCGCGACGGCAGGCGCGTCTTGCTGGTGGTCGCCAGCGCTCTGGCCGACAAGGCCGCGCAGCGTTATGGGCTGGAGCAGGCGAGCGTGCTCGGCCATGCATCGGGCAAGGCGATGGAAGGCCTGAAGCTGCATCATCCGTTCTACCCGCGCGAAGTGCCGGTGATCCTCGGCGAGCACGTCAGCGCCGAGGACGGCACCGGTGCCGTGCACACCTCGCCCGACCACGGTGTCGAGGATTTCGTGGCGGCGCGCGAGTATGGCATCGGCCTGCTCAACTACATCGAGCCGCGCGGTACCTATCGTGCCGACACGCCGACCGCCGACCCGCTTGAGCTCGGAGGCATGCACATCTGGAAGGCCAACGACGCGATCGTCGACCTGCTGCGCCAGCGCGGCGTGCTGCTCGCGTTCGCGAAGATCGAACACAGTTACCCGAACTGCTGGCGCCACAAGACGCCGGTGATCTACCGGACCACGCCGCAGTGGTTCATCTCGATGGAGCAGGCGTCGCTGCGCGAAACCGCGCTGACCTCGATCAAGAGCGTGCGCTGGGTGCCGGGCTGGGGCGAGGAGCGCATCGCCGGCATGATCGCCGGACGCCCGGACTGGTGCATCTCGCGCCAGCGCACATGGGGCGTGCCGATCGCGCTGTTCGTGCACAAGGCCACGCAGGAGCCGCATCCGGATTCCGTGGCACTGCTGGAGCAGGTCGCGAAGAAAGTGGAGCAGGGCGGTATCGATGCGTGGTTCACGCTGGATGCGGCCGAGCTGCTTGGCGACCAGGCGAACGATTACGAGAAAGTCACCGATGTATTGGATGTCTGGTTCGATTCCGGCGTTACCCATTTCGCAGTGATCGGCCAGCGCCAGGAACTGCAGCAAGGGCCTGCGTCGCATTACAAGGTGATGTACCTGGAAGGCTCCGACCAGCATCGCGGCTGGTTCCAGTCGTCGTTGCTGACTTCGTCGGCAATCCATGGCCGTGCACCATACGACGAGGTGCTCACCCACGGTTTCGCAGTCGATGCGAACGGCCGCAAGATGTCCAAGTCGCTGGGCAACGTGGTCGCGCCGCAGAAGGTGATGGATACGCTCGGTGCCGACGTGCTGCGCATGTGGGTGGCCTCGGCGGATTACCGCAACGAGATGACCGTCTCCGACGAGATCCTCAAGCGCGTATCCGACACTTACCGGCGCATCCGCAATACGGCGAAGTTCCTGCTCGGCAATCTGGACGGCTTCGACCCGGCCACGCATCTGGTGCCGGTCGAAGAAAGCCTGCTGCTGGACCAGTGGGCGATCCAGCAGGCGTACGACGTGCAGCAGGCCGTGCTGGCCGCATACGAGCGTTATGACTTCCCGGAAGTGATTGCACGCATCCAGAACTTCTGCACCAACGAGCTGGGCGCGCTGTACCTGGATATCACCAAGGATCGGCTGTACACCATGCCGACCGACAGCCGCGGCCGGCGCAGCGCGCAGAGCGCGATGTACCGCATCGCCGAGGCGCTGGTGCGCTGGCTGGCGCCGGTGTTGAGCTTCACCGCCGAGGAGATCTGGCAACAGTTGCCGGGCGAACGCGATGACAGCGTGCTGTTCGAGACCTGGTACGACGGCTTGGCCGCTGCACAAGGTTCACCGGAGCAGCGGCGCTACTGGGCCGATCTGCTGGCGATCCGCGACACCGCCTCGCGCGTGCTCGAAGGCATGCGCAAGGCCGAGCAGATCGGTGCGGCACTCGAAGCGAAGCTGGTGATCCACGCCGACGTCGCCACGCAGTCGCGCTATACCGTGGCTGCGGAGGAGCTGCGCTTCTTCTTCATCACCTCCGATCTCGACCTGGCGCCGTTGACGCCACGTCCCGAAGGTGCGGTGAAAGTGGATCTGGATGGTGCCGAAGTGTGGGTGTCCGCCAGTGTCAGCGAGGCCGCGAAATGCGTGCGCTGCTGGCACCGCCGTGACGATGTCGGCAGGCATGCCGAACATCCCGAGCTGTGCGGTCGCTGCATCAGCAATATCGAAGGTACCGGCGAAGATCGCCGCTGGTTCTGATGTGTTCCCTCCCTGCGAGCTACAGGGTGGCCCAGCTGTTCTCCCTCCCCTGCGAGCAGGGGAGGGTCGGAGAGGGGTAGGCTTTTGATCTGATCTCCCACGGTCAAGAGCGCCCCTCCCAACCTCCCCCTGCTATTGCAGGGGGAGGAGTCGAAGAAAAATCCTCTATCACCGAGTCCTCACGGCGCATGACCACCAAACCCAACGCACTCTCCTGGCTGTGGCTGTCCGCCGCCGTCATCGCGCTCGACCAGCTCAGCAAGTGGTGGGCGCTGCAGGCGCTGCAGCCGATCGGCGTGCCGCATCCGGTGATCCCCGGCTTCCTGAACTGGACGCTGGCATTCAATAGTGGCGCGGCTTTCAGCTTCCTGGCCGATGGCGCCGGTTGGCAGCGCTGGTTCTTCGTGCTGCTGGCGCTGGTGATCAGTGCGGTGCTGGTAGGGTGGCTGGCGCGTACACCACGGCGTGACTGGCGTACCGCGCTGCCGTTGGGGTTGATCGTCGGCGGCGCCATCGGCAACCTGATCGATCGCCTGCATGCCGCGCATGTCACCGATTTCATCCACGTGTATTTCCGCCAGTGGAGCTATCCGGTGTTCAACATCGCCGACTGCGGCATCACGGTCGGTGCCGTGCTGCTGATCGCCTTCGGTCTGTTTGCCGGCAAGCCGGCGGACAGCGTGCGATAATTTCGACCTCTCGTCATTCCGGCGCAGGCCGGAATCGCATATCGAGATTTCATCGAGGTCTGTTGTGGACATCCTGCTCGCCAATCCCCGTGGTTTCTGCGCCGGTGTCGATCGCGCCATCGCCATCGTCGAGCGCGCGCTGGAATCGTGGGGCGCGCCGATCTATGTGCGGCATGAAGTGGTCCACAACCGCTACGTGGTCGACAAGTTGCGCGCAGATGGCGCGGTCTTCGTCGAGGAGCTGCACGAAGTCCCGGATGGCGCCACGGTGATCTTCAGCGCACACGGCGTGTCACAGGCCGTGCGCGAGGAAGCCGAACAGCGTCATCTCAAGGTGTTCGACGCCACCTGTCCGCTGGTCACCAAGGTGCACATGGAAGTCGCCCGGCTTGGCCGCATCGGTCGCAGCGTGGTGCTGATCGGCCACGCCGGTCATCCGGAAGTCGAAGGCACCATGGGGCAGTGGAATCCGGCCAACGCCGGCGAGATCCTGCTGGTCGAATCGCTGGAGTGCGTGGAAAAGCTCACGCCGAAGTTCCCGCACCTGCTGTCCTACGTCACCCAGACCACGCTGTCGGTGGACGACACCAAGGCGATCATCGAAGCCTTGCGCAACAAGTTTTCCGACATCGAAGGCCCGCGCAAGGACGACATCTGCTACGCCACGCAGAACCGCCAGGACGCCGTACGCCGACTCGCCGATGCGGTGGACCTGATGCTCGTGGTCGGTTCGGTCAACAGCTCCAATTCCAACCGACTGCGCGAACTCGCCGAGAAGCAGGGCGTGCGCTCGTTCCTGATCGACGGCGCCGAACACATCGAGCGCAGCTGGCTCGATGGCGTCAAGCACATCGGTCTCACCGCTGGCGCCTCGGCTCCGGAAAAACTCGTGCGCGACGTGATCGCCCGTCTGCAGTCATGGGGCGCCGGTAATGTGCGTGAGCTGGACGGCGAGCCAGAGAACATCACGTTCGCGCTGCCCAAGGAGTTGCGTGTGGTCGGCGGCAACACCGCGGCCAGTCTCTGATTTCGCTGCGCTCGTACCGCCTCGCGCTTGCGCCAGAACCTGCCACAACGTAAAATCCGCGGCTCTTTGCCGGAATAGCTCAGTTGGTAGAGCGGCGCATTCGTAATGCGTAGGTCGTAGGTTCGATTCCTATTTCCGGCACCAGACTTCAAAGGCCCGCCAACGCGGGCTTTTGTTTTTTCGGGGCTCTCATACGGCTCTGCACCCATCCACGCCAAGGGCGATTCGTCGCCTTGGCTGGCATCACACGTGATCACGATCACCATTCCTGCGTCACCTTTGGCCGCTTGTCGGGCAATTTCTACCGCCTGTCGGCTGAGGGCTGGTCGGGACAGGGCGGGTGAGTACAGTGCATGCAGGGGTATCAGGGAGAATTCCATGCAAGTCTTGTCGCGTCAGCGAGGTGTCTCGTTGGTTGAAGAGCAGCAGGCAAACGCCGGCAGGCGCCCGTCTAGGCTCACGCTTTCTGCCGATGACCAGTCGTGGTATGGGCAAATGACGCAGACAACAGTACGGCGACATGTCCGTGGCTTCACTCTGGTTGAGCTGATGATCACCGTCACCATCGCTGTGGTGCTGATCATGATTGCCGTGCCGAGCTTCAAGACGATCATGCTTTCCAACAAGTTGACTACCACGTCCAACGATCTCGTCCTTGCGATCAATTCCGCGAGAATGGAAGCGGTCAAGCGCAATGCCAAGACCCAGCTGTGCAGCAATTCCACCAGCAGCAACACCAGCGATACGCTCGGAACCGCATGCGGCACACAGACCGGTGCGGTCTATGTACTGGTAGGCGGCTCCCCTGCGTCGGCGGCGACAGTGCTTGCCGGCACACCGGGCATCGTCATGCCGATTCAACTGAAGGGTAATGTGCAGGCACTCCGCTTCAGCGGACAGGGCCTGGCGTATGCTGCCACCGCTGCAGCTCCGTACAGCCCGTACACCGGTACAGTCGCGGACATCTGCACCAGCCAGAGCCAGATGAGCAGCAACAATCATCGCGTGATCACGATGACAGCCGGTTCGATTCTTTCGACTGCCCCTGGCCCGGGAGCCTGCCCATGAAAAATCGCACGACCCCGGCATCCGCCCAATCAGGCGTCGGTCTTATCGAGGTACTGGTCGCCGTACTGGTGCTTTCCATCGCCTTCCTGGGCATCGCCGCGTTACAGGCTATGTCGATGTCCACCAACAACAGTGCAATGGCGCGAAGCATGGCCACGATCGACAGCTACTCGATACTCGATGCGATGCGGGCGGACCTCGTCAGCGCCAAGGGCACCAACTACAACGGGACGGTCACAGCCAACGCATGCCCCACGACAACCGGCACGCTGGCGAATGCTCAGCTTGCCCAGTGGTGCACCCAGCTTGGCCATGATCTTGGTGCGACGGCCAGCACGAAGGGTCTAATCAGGTGCTCCAGCTCCGGCGAATGCACAGTCACCATCACCTTCGACGACAGTCGAGCGGGAGCGGGAGCAGCTAGCTCCAGCAGTCAGCAAATCATCACCAAGGCCATCCTATGAGCAAGCGCACGATCATTCGCGGCGGTACGATCGGGCGCGCGTTTCGGCAGTCGAAGCCATCGGCCGGCTTTACCTTGATCGAACTGATGGTCGCGATGCTGCTCGGCCTGATCGTCATTGGCGGTGTGGTCAGTGTGTTCCTGGCCAACCAGCGCTCCTATCGCACCAATCAGGCGTTGAGCGACGTGCAGGATGGCTCACGCATCGCGTTCGAGATGATGGCGCGCGACATCCGCGATGCAGGTCTTACTGGTTGCAACAACAACGGGCGCGTCGCCAATGTGGTGAATCCCAGTGGTGCCGCGTGGTGGAACGACTGGAGCAATGCCGTGCGCGGTTATGGCAGCGGCACCACGGCCGATCCTGCATTGACCGTCGGGACGGCGGCAGGAAACCAGGTGAGTGGCACGGATTCGCTGCAACTGATCGGTGCTGCCGATACGGGTTTGAGCGTCGCGGCCACACCCAGTTCGACCGCCGCGAATTTCAAGCTCAATGACACTACGTCGGATCTGCAGACGGGTGACGTGATCATCGTGTGCGACCCCGATCATGCCACCATCGTCCAGATCACCAATTACACAAACAGCAACGTTACAGTCGTGCACAATACCGGTAGCGGATCGCCCGGCAACTGCTCCAAGGGCATGGGTTACCCCACCGTGTGCACTACCAACGGCAATGGTTATTCGTTTGGACCAAACTCACAGATATTCAAGTTAGGTGCGGTGGACTGGTACATCGGCGTCAACCCGGTGCAAGGCAGGTCGCTGTATCGCGTGAGCGTGGCTACCGCGGGAGGTGTGCCCACGGCGTCAGCGCAGGAAATGGTACGCGACGTTACCGGCATGAACATTTCCTACCATCAGGCGGGTATTGCCAGTTTGGCCAACGCTGCATCGGTCGGCGCCAACTGGGCCGCCGTCGATGCCGTGCAGGTCAAGCTCACGGTGGAAAGTGTCGACAAGCGGGCCGGCACCGATGTCAAGGCCATCTCACGCAACTTTACGGCCACTACCGCTGTGCGCAACCGGGTGCCATGACAATGAGCCATTTCTCCGCTTCAAACCTTCCCGTATCCAAAGGTGTTGCTGTGGACGCGCTATCCGATCTCGGCGCTGTCCGCACTTGCCTCAGTCGCACGCCATGTCGGCGCAATTTGCCGGCACGTGCAGGTCAGCGCGGTGTGGCGTTGGTGGTGGCGCTGATCCTGCTGGTGGTGATCACCCTGGTCGGCCTTGCCGCCGTGCGTGGCACCATCATGCAACAGAAGATGGCTGCCAACATGTACGACCGGCAGATTGCCTTCCAGAACGCCGAGGCGGCGATGCGTGCGGCGGCGGCAAGCATACCCACCAGCCCTGGTTCCGTGGCCCGCAATTGCCAGTCCGCCAGCGTGGTCTGTCTGACAAATCCGTTCGACGACCCCAAATTACCTGCGGGTAGCATCAAGACTCTCAGTACCAGTCAATACGCCGCAGGAACGCTGGCGAACGGTCAGCCGCAATATGTGATCGAGAACATGGGTAATTTTCAGGATCCGGGTGCCAACACCGGCTTCAACCAGAGCGCCAATTCGCACAACTACGGCGTCAACGGCGGTTCCGTTACCAACATCTATTACCGCGTCACCGCCCGCAGCGGCGATCCCACCAAGGGAGATCGCGCCGTGGTCGTACTGCAGGCCATGATCAAGCAGGGTTGAGCTTCCAGTCGTACGTTGACCATACAAGGATGCATGGGCCTTCCCATGCCGCACCATCGCACAGAGCGGAACCGTCATGAACATCATCTCCCGTCTGCATAGCAAGCGCGGCAGTTTTCTCGGCAGACTGCTGACTACTGGCGTGTCCGTCTGGTTGCTGGGCGTCGCTTTCTCGCCCGCCCTGGCTGCCGTCGCGGTCGATCAGGCGCCGCTGATCATCCAGAAGCCGCCACCGCCGAATATCACCTTGATGCTGGATGACTCCGGGTCGATGGCATGGGACTACATGCCGGATTTCTGTTATCTCAATAGCGTCTCTTGTGATTCTAATGGAAATGTATTAAGTGCGAACAATGATGCGCTGCGCAATTCCGCCAACAACGGAACCTATTACAACCCGACTGTTACTTATTCACCGCCACCTAAGGCTGATGGAACATTTTATAATGCGTCACCTAGCCTGACGGGCGCCTATAAAGACGGGTTTCTCGACACCAGTACCACAGATGTGACGAAATATACGGGTGGGAATACGACTTACGCGAAGAGATTTAACTACTACACTCAACTTGCGATTACATATGCACCAACAATAAGTTGCGCTAGCGGCGACACATTGATGTCGAGCGGTCAGTATAGTGGCCAGTGCCAGAATGTTACGAACACTTGCACGCAGTATTATAGTTGGGGTGGGTGCAAAACGTGGACTCCAATCACTACGTACTATGCACCCAACGTGCCGACCTGCAAAGGGTTTGATTCCTATAACTCCAACACCAAGCTGTGCAATTCGACCAAGAATTTCTTTACCTACACTACCGGCTCCGGCAATACCCAGCATTATGTCGGTCAGACGGGTGATTGTGCGAGCCTTCCTTCGGCCAGCCAGTCGGTTTGTGATGATTCGACCACTGCACAACAGAATGTAGCGAACTGGTTTTCGTATTATCGTACTCGCATCCTTATGGCAAAAAGTGGCCTGATGAATGCGTTTTCAGGTGTTGATTCCACATACCGTGTAGGTTTTGGCTCGATCAATGGCAATAATACGTCAGGACTACCAGCCTCGTCCTCCTCGACCTATGCTTTCAGCGACCAATACAATAGCAACAATGAGCTTGCCACTACCCAGCCATTTGGCAATGGCACTGCTGGAACACAGAAAGCCAATTTCTGGAATTGGGTCGCCGGTGAGAGTGCCAGTAATGGCACGCCATTACGTCAGGCGCTTGGCGCCGTGGGCGAGTACTACAAGACGAGTCAGCCGTGGCAATCGAAGAATGCCACGACCGGTAATACCGAGGAACTCGCCTGTCGCCAGTCATATACCATTCTGACCACCGATGGTTTCTGGAACGACGATGATCCAGGCAACGGCAATATCGATGGCACCAGTGCCACGGCGCCTGTGACTGGCATCAACAACAGCAGTTACCAATATACGGCAGCGCTCCCTTACAGCGACAGCAACAGCGACACGCTGGCCGACGTTGCCATGAAGTACTGGATGACGGATTTGCGCATCAGCGCCATCAATGAAGTGCCGACCAGCGCGGAAGACCCTGCCTTCTGGCAGCACATGACGACGTTTACCCTGGGCCTTGGCTTTACCCCGCAAGGCATCGCGCCGACCGGTACCACGATTGACCAGATTTTCGCCTGGGCCAATGGCGGAACGGCGATCAGCAATTTCAGCTGGCCGACGCCGGCAGCCGACTCCATCAACAACATCGCCGATCTGGCGCACGCGGCAGTCAACGGCCATGGTGGCTTCTATTCCGCCACCAGCCCCCAGGCGTTTTCCGACGGACTGAAGAATGCGTTGAAGCGTGCTTCCGAGCGCGTAGGTACAGGTGCCAGCTTGGCCGCGAACTCCACCCAGTTGAAGACGGGTGCGTTCGCTTACCAGGCCAACTACTACACCGCCAAGTGGAAGGGCGATCTGAAGGCGATTGCGGTGGATCCCAACAACGGCACGCTGGACACGAAGAACAAGAACAACTGGACGGCGGTCAGCGCATTGCCTGCGTTCGGCAGCCGGAACATCTACACCTACAACCCAAGCGTGAGCACGGTGGCGGCGGTGGCGTTCTCGGACCCGACTAAACTCTCCAGCGCCGAACAGTCCGCGCTGGGCAGCGCCACCACCGCCCGGCAGAACATGATCAACTATCTGCGCGGCGATGCTTCGATGGAAAAGTCGAAGACGGGTGGCATCTATCGAACCCGCGATACGGCGCTCGGCGATATCGTCGATTCCCAGCCGGTATATGTGGGGCAACCCGATCCGAATCAGTTCGTCGGTTCGACATTCACCGGATCGGACACTTTCCTTGCCTATACCGCGACCACCCGTCAAGGGCTGATTTTTGTGGCTGCGAATGACGGCATGCTGCACGCGTTCAACGCCGATACGGGTGCCGAGGTCTATGCCTATCTGCCCGCAGCCGTCATCACCACCGGCGGCCTCACTGGCGGCCTGGCAACCCTGTCGGATCCCGATTACGGCACCACGACAGCGGTGCCGCACCAGTACTTCAATGACGGCGAACTGACGGTGGCCGATGTCTATTTCGGGTCGGCCTGGCATAGCGTGGCGGTGGGCACGACCGGTCGCGGCCTGGCCAAGGCGATCTACGCACTGGATGTCACCGATCCGACCAATATCACGCTGTTGTGGGAGCGTTCCGCTGGTGACGGGAAAACCAACGCCGACTATATCGGCCAGATGACCGGCAAGCCGATCATCGCTCAGACCAATGATGCCGGTTCCGCCGACACGACCGGCAACGGCAACTGGTCGGTGTTGATCGGCAATGGCTACAACAGCAAGAACGGAACGGCAGCCCTGCTGCAATTCAAGATCAGCGACGGCACTCTCGATGTGCACACGACCGACAGTACCGCCGGAAACGGTCTGGCTGCTCCGGCCGTGTGGATAGATGACCTGTCCGTTGGCATCAGCACGATGGCTTATGCGGGCGATGCGCAAGGCCGGCTATGGTCGTTTGTCCTCAACCAGGCCACCGTAACCAAGGTAAAGGGAGTGAGTGTCACCACGTACGCGGCAACTCCCACCAGTACCGGCACCAAGTTGTTCACCGCCATGGATGCAGCTACTGGCGGCAATGCGCAGCCGATCACCGGCGGTATGCTGATAGGTAAGAACCCGACCACGCAAGACTTGTGGGTGTTCTTCGGCACCGGCCAATACCTGAGCAGCGCAGACCTTGCCACGACAACAACCCAGTCCTGGTACGGTTTGATCGTGCAGTCCAGCACCAGCGGGCTGGCGGCCGATGGCAGCAATGCCATCACCCGCAGCAACCTGAAGCAGCGTTTCATCGTCGCGGAAACGCCGGGAACGGCAGCGGTGCTGAACACGGATGGCACGGTCAAGACGGCAGCCATCGCGCCGGCACGGGCAGTGACGCCGAAGCCGACCCCATCCGACATGACGGGTAAGTCAGGCTGGTACATGGATCTGTTGTCACCGACCAGCACTACTGCCAGTGATGGCACAGTCACCTATGCCTACGATACCGCCAATGAGATTGCCCAGGGCGAGCGGATCGTCACGCCGAACCAGTTCCAGGGCAATCAGCTGCTGGCGACGACGCGGATTCCGCAGGTGACGGATCTCTGCAGTCCCTCCGGGCGCGGCTGGATCATGGCGGTCGATCCATTTACCGGTACCAACCCGACGTCGAGTTTCTTCGATCTCAATGGCGACGGGCAGATTAACCAGCCGGCCGACTACATCATGGTGAACGGGAAGCCGGTTGCGACCAGCGGCATGGGCTTCAGTTCGTTGCCCAACAATCCGATCTTCATGGGTGGCAGCATGCTGGTCAGCTTCGACAACGGCAACGCCACCAGCATCAAGACCTCCGGTACCTCCGGAACCTTGCAGCGTGTTTCCTGGCGAGAGCTGATCGCCCAGTAAAGGAATGAATGATGAAATCGCTCTTGTCGAATGAAAACAGGCCGGTGTTCATGAGCACGGGATACGGGATGCCATTTGCCCGCGGTCCGCGTATGGTGCACGGACGCAAGCGTGTCCTGCGCAGCGCCGGCTTCACCCTTATCGAACTGATGATTGTGGTGGGGATCATCGCGGTCCTGGCTGCGATCGCTTTGCCCACGTATACCAGCTACATCACCAAGACTCGCAGGACGGCGGCGAAAGGGTGCCTGTCGGAGTACGCCAATTACATGGAGAGGTACTACACCACCAACCTGCGTTATGACCAGGATGCGGCCGGCACTTCAAATACGTTGACGTTAGCCAACTTGGATTGCGCAACACCTCAGCGAACCGGTAACGACTACGACTATAGCTTTCCGAGCGCTGCGGCGAGTGTTTCAACCTACACCATCCAGGCCGTGCCCAAAGGCACACAGCAGACCAGGGACACCCTGTGCGGTACGCTCACGCTGAACCAGGCCGGCACGCGCAACATCAGCGGGGGTACCGGCACCGTGGCGCAATGCTGGTAAGGATGTAGCCGGGGCCAGTTATCACCCGTCACGCTTTTCCGAAAACCAGTCGTTCACGCAAACCGCCCTGGCGCTGGATTGGCCGCGCCAGCGCGGCGTGCAGCGAATCGTCGGTGACCCAGATTTCGGCATGGTTTCGGGCGCGCGAGATGGCGGTGTAGACCAGTTCGCGGGTGAGTATGCGGTTGTCTTCGTCCGGCGGCAGCACCACGGCCACGTCGCGGTATTCCGAGCCCTGACTGCGATGGATGGTGATCGCCCAGGCGCTTTCGTGGGCGGGCAGGGCGCGCGGCGAGAAGCTGCGCAGGCCGGCATTGCCGTCGCGGTCGCTGAGTTCGAACCACACGCGCAGTCCCTCCGCACTTTCCAATGCGATGCCGACGTCGCCGTTGAACAGTCCGCGGGCGTAGTCGTTGCGGGTGATGATGACCGGACGACCGTGATACCAGGCGTGACTGTTGTCGATGCCGAAACGGGTGGCAAGCCGGCGCGCGATCAGTTCGTTGAGGCCTTGCGCACCGAAGGGGCCGTCGCGCAGCGCACACAGGATCTGCAGCTGATGCAGGTTCCGCAGTGCAATGCTGGCGTCGATGGGGGAGGTCAGCAAGGTCTGCAGCAGCGCGGCATGTCGCTCGATCCAACCGTCGACGCAGGCGCGCAGGGCGGATGGATTCGGGCAGTGACGCAGGTGCAGGTCGCCATCCGCACGCACGCTCAGCAGTGTGTCCAGCCACGCCGGGTCGGGCGTGTCGCGCAGTGCTTCGATGCCGCGCTGCAAACCGCTGCCGGCGCGCCAGCTGTGGGTGAGCGTCAGCACCTGGCCGGCCAGTGCTGCATCGTTTGTCGCCGTGCCAGGCGCGTTCTGCAATAGTGGTGCGAGCAGGTTGGCCAGGGCCCACGGCAACTGGTTCGACGGTGCGCTGGCGACGATGTCGGCGAGTACCGAGCCGGCATCGACCGAGGCGAGCTGGCCCGGATCGCCGAGCAGGATCAACACGGCGTCGGGACGCAGCGCATCCAGCAGCTGGCGCATCATCGCCAGGTCCACCATCGATGCTTCGTCCACCACCACGATGTCCTCGGCCAGCGGGTTGCGTGCGCCATGGCTGAAGGTGTTGTCCATCGGCCGATAGCCGAGCAGTCGATGCAGTGTGCGTGCATCGGCGTGCGGGATGAGTGGCAACAGCTCGCGGAAATCCTCACTCGACAATGTCGTCTGCAACTCGGCCTTGCCCTTGGCGATGGCTTGCACCAGGCGCTGCGCGGCCTTGCCGGTGGGCGCGGCCAGCGCGATCGATGGTCGTGCCGGCAGTCCGCAGGCGTGGGCATGGCGCAGCAGCATCAGCAGCATGCGCACGACGGTGGTGGTCTTGCCGGTGCCGGGGCCGCCGGTGAGCACGAAGAAGCGTGTGCCGGGTACCGCGGCCACCGCGGCGCGTTGCCAGTCGGTGATCCCTGCCGGCATGCCACGGAACAGGATGTCCAGATCGTCGGCCAGTGTGTCGGCGGGAATCGGCAGCATGCGTTGTTGGCAGCGCTGCAGGATCGCCGCGGTCAGCTTCGCTTCGTGCTGCCAGTTGCGCCACAGGTAGAAACGGTTCTGTGCGTCGAGCACGAATGGCGTGAAGCGCGATCCATCGCCGACCCATGCGTGCTGGTGCAGCGCGTCCAGCGCATCCGCATCGAAGCCGGCATCGGTCTGCGGATCGGTCAACCATGCGCAGGAATGGCCGTGGCCTTCGGCGTTGCTGGCCTCGTGTACGGCGGCAGCGAGCAATGCTGATTCGGTGCGTTTGAACACCCATTGCGCCAAGGTCTGGTCGATCGCGCGTTCGTCGATTGATTCGACTGGTGGCAATAGGCGATTCATGCGGCCACCTCCTGCGCACCGGCGAAGGCATCATCCAGCGCCTCGATCAGCGCCACCGGCCAGCGATGGCGCCACACGCCGAGACCCGGCGCCAGCCCCAGCGCACGGACAAACAAATACCAGCTGTCGCCGAGTCGGTGTTCGGCCGTATAGCCGTCCAGTCGCTGGCGCAGGTAGCGGTGCAGCGCCACTGTATAGAGCAGCGCCTGCAACGGGTAGTGATGTTCGGCCATCGCAGCGTCGAGGGAGTCGCCCTGGTAATCGTGCAATCGAGCACCGAGCCAGTTGGTCTTGTAGTCGAGCACGTGGAAGCGACCGTCCCATTCGATGATCAGATCGGCAAAGCCGGTCAGCATGCCGTTGAGCGTCATCGCGTCGAGGCTGGCCGGCACCACGTCGGGCTGGCCATGGGCGATGCAGAGCTGACGCAGCCGTGCCAGTGGCACCTGTTGCACGGGGAACTGGAATTCGAACTCGACGATGCGTTGGTCGGTGGCTATGTCGATCAAGCGCAGGCCATCGCCGAGGTCAGCCTGGCGCGCACGGTCGATCATCCGGCCGACGCGCTCCAGTGCTTCGTCTGGTGGCACGTTGCTGGCCTTGACCGCCTGGGCGGTGAGCTGGGTATGCATCAACTGGCGCTGTCCGGGCCAGACCGGGCTCGGTCCTGCCAGTTCCAGCACCTGGTGCACTGCATCGCCGAAGCGGGGGCCACGCAGCGGGTACAGGCTCAACAGACGAGGGTCCTCGACGAGCTCGACACTCTCCTCAATAGCAGCCCCAAATTCTTCCAGACCAGTTTCATCGGCGGCAGCATTGTCGTCGACCACCACGGTGGCGGCCGCATACCGGGTCAATCCGCTGAAACTGTGCAGCCATTGGAACGGTCGCAAACGCGGCAGTGGTGTCTGCGTGGCGCGCGGCGATGCCGTTTCGGCCGGCAGCCGATAACGGGTGTAGCTATCGGCGAATGGTGCGGACAGCTGGATGCCGCCGAGTGCCATGGCCATGGCATCGAGTGAGGCTTCGCCCTTGGTCAGATCCAGTTGCCTTTGCGCCTGCAGGATCAGCACGTCGATCGCCGCCCATTCCCATGCCTGTGCATCATTGCCGGGCATCGGACCGCGATCGACCCAGTACACGTGCGCCGCGTGCACAGCGCGGGTCAGTGCGACGTAGAGCAGACGCAAGCGCTCTTCGAGTTCTTCGCGGAAATGCCGGCCGCGATGTTCGATGAAATCCACCGAGCCGAGGTCGACGCAGCGCTGGCCGCTGATGTCGTGATAGCGCAGCAGCTTCGGCGAGCGCACGCCGGTGCGATCGCCGATACGCCACACCAATGGCAGGAACGCGATCGGAAACTCCAACCCCTTGCTGGCGTGGATGGTAAGCAACTGCACACGGCGCGCATCGCTCTCGATGCGCAGCTGGCGTTCGTCGGCCGCCTCGGCATTGCCGTCGCTGCCTTCATGGCGCATCTCCAGCAGCCATGCGTAGAGGCCATCCAGTCCCTGCCGTGCGCCTTCCTCCGCGGCGAGCAGCTCACCCAGATGACGCAGGTCGGTGAGCACGCGTTCGCCTTCGGGCAGCGCCAGCAAGGCAGTGGCGCGTGCGGCCAGCAATGCGTCGATCAATGCGAGCACACCACGGGTACGTGTCAGCGTGCGCCAGGTGTCGAAGCGTTCCAGCTCGCGCTCGAACACCGCCGGCTGGGTTTGCCATGCGCTGAACTGTTCCAGCGTCGCGCCAAGCAGGCGGGTGGCCAGGGCGCCGCGTACCGCCTGGTCGTCGTCCGGGTGCAGCACAGCATAGAGAATCAGTTCCAGTTCGCGTGCCACTTCACCGGCAAAGATGTTGCCGCGGCCGCTGCCGACGCAGGGCACGCCGCGGGCGATCAGTCGCGTGCGCAGCGCCACGATCTGGTTGTTGGTCGACAGCAGTACGGCGATGTCACCGGGCGTCACGCGCTGGCCGCCGATCTGCTGTTGCGGATCATTGAGCAGCTCGGCGATGCGATTGGCACAGTCGTCCAGTGCCAGCGTTTCCAGCTCGCCGAGTGCCTTCAGCGGATTGCCACGCTTGTCTTGCGCATCGCCGCGGAACGGATGGATGACCAGCGGTTGCGCTGCCGGTTGGCCGTCGATGGTGTACGGCTTGTCGTCGGCCTTGCCGGCCGCGACAACTGGCTGATAGCGGATCTTCGGGTGGCCGAAGCCGCCTTCGGTGTGGCCGTACCAGGCGTTCAATGCCTCGACGAGCGCACGGCTGGAGCGGTGATTGGTGCCCAGCGAAAACCGCTGGCTGGTCTGTTCGCTGGCACGCAGGTAGGCGGCAATGTCACCGCCGCGGAAACTATAGATCGCCTGCTTGGGATCGCCGATCATCACCAGCGTGCCGCGCTCGCGGTAGATCCGGTCGAAGATCGCGAACTGGCGCTGGTCGGTGTCCTGGAACTCGTCGATCAAGGCGACCGGGAATGCCTCGAACAAGCGGTCGGCCAGCACGGCGTCGGCCTGCTCGCCGCACAACCTCTCGTAGACCGCATCGATCAGCATCGAGAACGTCAGCACGTGGCGCTGGCGTGCGCGCCGCGGCATCTCTTCGCGACAGGCTTGCGCGGCCTCGGCCAGCACGGCGCCGCGGGTGAAGACGGTGCGCAACTGCAGCAGCGGACGCAGGGTCTGCAGCGCCCGGATCAGCGGGTGCCTGTTCAGTGTGCCAGCGCTTTCGGGAGGTTCCTGTTCGAGAACGTTGTCTGGCTCAAACGTCTTGTCGAGTGCGCCGGTCAGTTGTTCTTCGTCGTCATCCCTGAGCGCGGTGACGATCTTGTTGAATCGGTTCGACAGCGCGGTCTTGCGCGGGCCGTACAGCGACTTGTCGCTGGCCAGTCGCTGCAATTCGGCGATATTTTCGTTACTGCGCAGCGTGGCGATCTGTCGTTCGAGTTCAGCCAGCCCGCCGGCCACGATCCGCGCATCGGTGCTGTTCGACAGTCCACCAAGATCGCGCAACAGGCCTTCCGGGCCATCCTTCAGCAGCAATGCGGCCTCGCGGGGATCGACCTCCCCGGCGAGATAGCGACGGCGCCAGAAATCCTCCACGCATTCGCGCTGCAGTTGCTGCTCGTCGAACAGCTTGTCGTTGGCGAACGCGGCGCCGCTTTCCAGCGGGTAGTCGCGCTGGATGCGCTGGCACAGCGCATGGATGGTCGAGACCGGCGCGCGATCCAGATCGGTGCGGGCCAGCTGGATCTTGCGTAGCGCGTGGCGACGGCTGTCCGCGTCGGGGCAGAATAATGTCAGATAGCTTTCCAGCGAATTGTCGTCGGTCGGATTGCTGGACGTGGCCTCAAGCAATCGTTCGGTCTCGACCAGCCGTCGCCGTAAACGCTCGCGCAGCTCCTGCGCGGCGGCATCGGTGAACGTGGTCACCAGGATCTGCTCCACGCGCAAATCACGTTCGAGCAGCAGGCGCAGATAGATCAGGCCGATGTTCCAGGTCTTGCCGGTACCAGCGCTGGCTTCGATCAGGATGCGGCCCTGCAACGGCATCCGGCGCCAGTCGAGCGCGGGCAGGGCAGCGCTTGCGGCGATGTTGATGGCGCTCATGCCTTTTCTCCGGCATCGGCAGGTTCGGATGCCGGTGTTTTCAACAGCATCGTGTGCTGTGGATCGAGCACGTTGCACACCAGTTCGGTGGCGGCGACGAATGCGTGATGGGCCGCACTGTCCGGATCGAACAGTTCCAGTCCACGACTCAGCAGGGCGGCATAGCCGGGTGCGTAGTCACGTTCACCACCGTTGAAATCGTCGCCGGTCCATGCGGTTGCAGCCTTGCCGAGACGCGCCTCCGGCTCGCTGGTGGCATAGGCCTGTGCGGTGCGTGGGAAGAACAGCAGCGGCTGCTGCTCGGCGGACCGATACGCGTCGATCAGACGGCGCAGTCCGTGCCGAAGCTGGTTGGTGTCCTGTGCGCGGATGGGATCGAGCAGTCCCGAACTGCGTGCCTTCTTGTTGTTGGACGTCGGCTCCAGATAATCGCCATGCACGGCATCGGCATGAGTCAAACGCAGCGCGGCCCAGTCGATATAGAAGGCCAGTATCTCCCTCAGGCCGGCGGCTCGGCTCGGCTGCGCATCGAACAGCAGCATGCGGCCGTCGGCGCCACGGAAGACGCGGTCGACCACACCGGTCAGGCGCAGGTCGTCGCCGAGATCCAGGTCGATCGCCTGCGGCAGCGGTTGCGCGGCACCGTCTGCAAATAACGGTTGTCCCATGTCGAGCAGACCTTGCAGCGAGTCGCGCAACTGCGCGTAGGTCTCGGCGCCGATGGCGCCACCAGCAAGCATGCCGGAGCGTGCCAGCCATGCCGGCGGTTCGGCGGGTAGCGCGTTACGGCCGGCGGCGAGGGTTTCGAACAGCAGTCGGTGATCGATCCGTTCGATCCGGTCGAGCCCGGTTTCCAGCGGTTCGCGATCGGGCCAGCCGACGCTGTCGAGCGCCTGCAGGCTGATGCCGTGGCCGCGCAGCAGTGCATCCCTGGCCGGATCGCGCCAGTAACGCTTGAGAGCGCCCAGCGTGATTTCGTTGCTGGATGTGGCGCTGAGCTTCGGTGTGCTGATCATGTCACCAAGAAAACGCGGCGCATCAGCGTTGGCCGGTGCGGCGAGATACGCAGGGTCGTAAGAGAACAGCCGCGGGTCGTGCCGCGGCTGGCCCAGCGCATCGCGCTCGTAATAGCGCGTGTCGAACGGCTGCAGCGGATGGCGGATGCGCCAGGGCCGATCGGCTTTCTCGTTGTCGGCGATTGCGTGCTGCTCGTCGAGGAATTGCAGCAGCTCGGCCAGCGGCGCGGCCGGATTGCGCGGCTTGCCGTCGCGCACGCCTTCGCCGACGAAGCTGATGTGCAGCACGTCGCGCGCGGACATCATCGCTTCGAGGAACAGGTAGCGGTCCTCGCTACGGGTGTCGCGGTCGCCGCGGCGTGGCTGGCTAAGTATCCTGTTGAGGCCGGCGTCGTTGCCGGGGCGCGGGAACTCTCCCTCGTTCATGCCGAGCAGGCAGACCACCCGGAACGGGATCGAGCGTTGCGGCACCAGTCCGCAGAAGGTCACCCCGCCAAGCAGGAAGGACTGGCGTTCCGGCACTGCGTCGAGCGCACAGCGCACCGCTTCGCGCACCACGCTCCACGGCAACGGTGTCTGGATGCCGACCTCCGCCGCCTGGCTGCCGAGGCTGGCGGCGAGTCGGCGCAGCGCGTCGAGCGCGTTGTTCTCGGTGGTATCGCGCAGGTCGGCGAGGAACAGTGCGTCGATCAGTTCCAGCAGCCACTGACTCCACGCGGCAAGCGGTCGCGCGCTGGCGAATTCGCCGCGCGCCTGGCGCAGTTCATCGAGCAGGCGATCGAACTGGCCCAGCGCCTCGACCGCGTTGCCGGAGACGCCGTCCAGCGGCAAGATTCCGTCCAGCAGTTCGCAGTCAGCGTCCTGTCCGACGATCAGCCCGGCATACATGCGGTCAAAGCCGAACTGCCACGAATTCGCGTCGGTCGCGGCGGCACCGACCTCAGCCTTCATCGCAGCATCCAGTCCCCATGCCACGCGCGCGCGGCGCAACCAGCGCTCCAGTGCATCGCGCCCGCTGGGGTCGATCGCGAAGCGTCGTGCCACGGCGGGCACGTCGAGGAAATCCAGCACCTCGCTGACCGTGAAGCGGCTTTCGGCCAGATCCAGCACCTGCGCAAAGGCACTCATCAACGGATGTGCACGCGCCAACCCGACGTCGGCCAGATGCCAGGGAATATGCGACGGATCGCTGCGGTACTGCGCCGGTTCGCCGAATACGGCGGCCAGGTACGGCGCATACGCGCTGATGTCCGGAGCCATTACCACGATGTCGCGATGCTGCAGGCTCGGATCGTCGGCGAGGCAGCGCAGCAGGCTGTTCTTCAACACCTCCAACTCGCGCAGGCGGGTGTGGCAGGCGTGCACGCGCAGGCTGGGGTCGTCGCGCAAGGCAGGCAGGAGTGCTTCCACCGGGGCGCCATCGGTGACCTGTTCGCGCAGCGCTGCGCCGACCAGTTCCGGCTGCAGGCAGCGGATGCTGGACTGCAGTTGCGCCAGCAGCGAGGTTTCGCCGGGCAGCGGCTCGGCGTCGTCGAGCGGATCGCGTTCGTCGATCGCGTCGCATTCGTCCAGGGTCAGGCAGAAATCCTGCGCGATGCGGCCCAGCGCGACCAGCAGCGGATGGCCGACCTCGTAATACAGCGCGTCCGGATCGTCGGCGTGGGTCAGCAGGAAGCGCTGCTTGCGCAGGTAGACCCAGTGCTCGCGGCACGGGTCGGGAAAATACAGGTGCACGGGCGTATGCAACGCGGTGGCCTGCAGGGCCTGCAGTACATCCGGTGGCAGGTGGCTGACGCCGAACACGTGCAGCGGAGCATCGTTGGCCAGATCGCGACCCGCACGCAGTGCATCGAGCAGTACCGCGCTGCGCTGCGCACGATGTGGTCGATTGATCGACGTCTGCAGTGACTGCCACAGCGCTGCCTGCCAGTCACGCCCGTGCTGACCGGGATGCTGCTCCCACTCGAGGACCCAGTCCGGTCGATAGATCAGGTATTGCGTGTACAGCCCGGCCAGATGCTCGGCCAGCTGGAAGCCACGTCGCGCCGCATCGTCGCCGGCCAGGTAGGCGGTGACTTCCGGTGCCTTCAGCGTCGGCAACGCCATCAGCAGACGCCAGCGCAGCAACTCGTGCCGATACGCGCCGCCGACCAGGGCCTCGTCGCCGAGTGTGCGGCGGGCGGTACGCTCGAACCATTGCCACGGCAGGATCATGTCGTAATTGGCGGCAATCCCATGGCCGCCATGCGCACCGCTGCGCTGCGCGAACCGGCCAAGCAGCCAGCGTTGCAGGCCCGGGTGCGCCACCACGACGGTCTGTTTGGCCAGTGGATTGGCCGGTCGTTGCGCTTCCAGCTGCTGTGCCAGCTCGTCGGCCAGCCGCTCGGTGCGGCTGCCGCGATGGACGATCAACCCGCCTGGGTTTTCCTTCATTCCTTGCTGCCCTGATGACGCCATGGATACAGCATACCGAGCCGCTGTCCCGTAGCCTGAGAATATTTCCTGATATTGATGTCTCAGGTGTCGATCCGACGATGGTTTGTTCGTCGTCTGGACAGAGCCAAGGGTTTCGGCTGGCCACGTTCACCCGTTGGCCCGAGCTTCCCATCCACGCTCCAGAGGAGACACGACAATGCGATTCATGGTGATAGTGAAAGCGGACAAGGACTCGGAAGCCGGCGTGATGCCGAGCGAGCAGCTGCTGACCGAGATGAGCAAGTACAACGAGGAGCTGGTGAAGGCCGGCATCATGCTGGCAGGCGAGGGCCTGCAGCCCAGCTCGAAGGGCGTGCGGGTGAAATTTTCCGGCCATCAGCGCACGGTGATCGACGGGCCATTCGCCGAGTCCAAGGAGCTGATTGCCGGCTTCTGGCTGTGGCAGGTGAAGTCGAAGGATGAAGCGATCGAATGGCTCAAGCGCGCCCCGTTCGACGGCGGCACCGAGGTCGAATTGCGCCAGGTGTTCGAGGCCGAGGATTTCGGCGCCGAGCTCACGCCCGAATTGCGTGAGCGGGAAGAACGGCTGCGGGCGCAGGTCGCAGCCAAATCTTGAGCGGGGCCTTGATCCGGCCCAACGGAAAATCGACGGAGCATTCCCATGCAACTGACCAATTACCTCATCTTCAACGGCAAGGCCGAAGCGGCATTCAAGTTCTACGAGCAATGCCTGCGCGGCAAGATCACCACGATGATGCGTTTCGGCGAAGCACCCGGCTGCGAGAACATGCCGGCGGCAACCCGCGACTGGCTCATCCACGTGCGGCTGGAAATCGGCGACGAGGTGCTGATGGCTTCCGATTGCCCGCCCGATCGTCCGTACGACGGCATCAAGGGTTGTTCGGTATCGATCGCGGTGGACACGATGGCGGAAGGCGAACGCATCTTCAACGCGCTCAAGGAAGGCGGCACGGTGGAGATGCCGTACGAGAAGACCTTCTGGGCCGCGCGCTTCGGCGCGCTGGTCGACCAGTTCGGCGTGCCGTGGATGATCAATTGCGAGAAGGAAAGATAACCCCGGCTTCGGACAGCTTCGTCGGGCGGGCGCTGCCCACCCTGCGCGGCCGGGAGTCGTGCGATCCGAGACGGCCAAGGCAACTACCGCTCTTGCGTCGGCGGAAGGCAGATGGTGTGATCGGTCGTCATGACCACGACCGACACCCACCACGCCATCGACGCCGTCTGGCGGATCGAATCGGCCCGACTCATCGCAGGCCTTGCGCGCATGGTGCGCGACGTTGGGCTGGCCGAGGAGCTGGCGCAGGATGCGCTGGTCGTTGCACTGGAGCAGTGGCCGCAGTCGGGCGTGCCGGACAATCCCGGCGCGTGGCTGATGACCACCGCCAAGCGTCGCGCGATCGATCGCCTGCGCCGCAGCAAGTTGCTCGCGCGCAAGCACGTGGAGTTGATGTACGAGCTCGAGAGCGAGCAGGAACACGCCGTGTCACAGGTGGAAGCAGCTCTGGACGATCCGATCGGCGACGATCTGCTGCGCCTGATGTTCACTGCCTGTCATCCGGTGTTGTCGGTCGAGGCGCGCGTGGCGCTGACCTTGCGCCTGCTCGGCGGTCTGACCACCGAGGAGATCGCCCGCGCCTTCCTGGTGCCGGAACCGACGATCGCGCAGCGCATCGTGCGCGCCAAGCGCACTCTGGCCAAGGCCGAGGTGCCATTCGAAGTGCCGCGCGCCGAGGAGCTGGCGGAACGCCTGTCGTCGGTGCTCGAGGTGATCTATCTCGTGTTCAACGAAGGCTATTCCGCGACGGCCGGCAGCGACTGGATGCGGCCGGCGCTATGCGAGGAGGCGCTGCGACTGGGTCGCGTGCTGGTCGGGCTCGCGCCGCGCGAACCGGAGGTGCACGGACTGGTCGCGCTGATGGAAATCCAGGCCTCGCGTTCGCGCGCCCGCGTCAATGGCAAGGGCGAACCGATCCTGCTGCTGGAGCAGAATCGTGCACAATGGGATCGGTTGTTGATTCGCCGTGGTCTTGCGGCGCTCGATCATGCCGAAAAGCTGGGCGGCGCGCGCGGGCCGTACGCGCTGCAGGCCGCTATCGCCGCCTGTCACGCGCGCGCACTGGTAGCAGACGACACGGATTGGGGCCGCATTGCGGCGTTGTACGAAGTGCTCGCGCAAGTCGCTCCCTCTCCCATCGTGGAGCTGAATCGTGCGGTAGCCGTTGCGATGGCGTTCGGCCCTGCCGCTGGCCTGGAACGGGTCGACGCGCTGATTGCCGAGCCAACCCTGGCGAACTATCACCTGCTGCCGACGGTGCGCGGCGACTTGCTGGTCAAGCTGGGTCGATCTGGTGAGGCCCTTGCGGAGTTCGAGCGCGCCGCCGGACTCACACAAAACATGCGCGAGCGCGAACTGCTGCTGGTGCGTGCACGCGCATGCGCGGATGGAACACCCACCTCATCTCCGCGATGAAGAAATTGCATGCTTCATGGACAGTGCCACCGGCAGGCGGGTCATCTCGTTCAAAGAGTGGCTTTCTGCGTGCTGCGCAGTGCATCCACCGCCGACGCCGCGTTCACCTGGAGCGTCCCGTTGGTGACTTTGCTGCTTCGTAGCAAAAGATCATGAACCGTGCGCGCATCCAGTCCTGGTGCGAGAGACAGCAATAAACCGGCAATGCCGCTCACATGCGCAGAGGCCATGGATGATCCGGAAGTGAAGTCATACCCACCGCCGGGCTGAGTCGTCAGAATGTCGTTTCCGGGAGCGCTCAACACGCCGGGCGGTGCTGCCGAGGCGCCACTCACGCGAACGACAATCACCCCGGGTGCGTTGGCGGGGAATCCGTCGACGGTTCCATCCGGTGGCATCGCCGTGATCACGATGCGACCCTGGCTGAGCAACTTGGCAAGCAGCAAATTGAGTAGCGGATCTGCAGGTCCGCCCAGGCTCATGTTGACGACACGGGCATCCGTATCAAGAACCGCCGCCAGCGCTTTGGCGAGGGTGAATGAGTTGCAGCGTGCGCCGGCATGGGGCGCCGGCGGATACCAGCATGCCTTGTAAACGCTGAGTGTGGCCCTCGGTGCCATCCCGACAATACCTTGATGATTGTCGGCGTCTGCGGCGATGACGCCCGCGACTTCCGTGCCATGACTATCGTGGTTGAACGCCGCCGCATCGTCATCAACCAGGTTGTGCACGTCGCGAATGCGCCCCTGCAGATCGAGATGCGTCGTGTCGACGCCTGTATCAACGATCGCAATATGAACCCCGTTGCCTTGACCGAGGTTTTGCGCGAGGGCGGCGTCAGTTTCCACGAAGCCACGTTGGAGGTTGACGTAAGGATCGTTGTACTGGTGTGCGTCCTGCGATCTCTCCGAATAAACGGAATACTCGTGCAGTGGCTGTGCAAGTTGTACCCGATCGTCCTTGGCCAGCGCCTTGAGCAAGGCATCCTGGGTCATGCCGGAAGGTGGCTCGAACACGACGCAGTACACGCCGAGGGCTTTGATGGGCCAGCCGGTGACCTCGCGCAATCCGTAACTTTTCTTCAATGCCGCCAGCGTGGAGGCCGCGCGCTGACCGGCGCCGTAATACCTTGGCGCGGCATAACCGAGCAGACTGGAGCCAGCGTTTGTGGAAGGTGACTCAAGCGGATTGGCGACAGCCAGCACGATGTCGCGCTGACTGTCCATGGAGGACACGCTGGTGGTCGATGTGTGGCCGAGGTTGGCGTGGTTGTTCGCTGACGCCATGAGGCGCGATGATGCGCACGCGCTCAAAGCCGCGGTTGCGACAAGGGTGAGGAAGCCGTATTTCATGGCGTGACGGCAACGGGCTCCGCCAGGCGGATGCCGCGAGTGGCGCGCAGCTGCTGCAATGCATGAGTTGTCGAAGTGGAACTCGTGGGCGCGACCGTATAGGCACCGACATCGTTGGGACCGCCAACGACCTGCAAATGAAGGGTATGCAACAGCGCGTTCCAGTCGGCCAGGGTCATGGCCGCATCAGGTACGACACGGATGGTGCCGGTGGCAGCTGGCACCGGCTCCTGACTGAGTGTGCGATATGCAGGGTTGCCGCCGGTCGACCACAACTTCACGCCCAGCGCACCGATACTGAGCGCCTGGATCAGCACCACGGCGACCAGTGCCCGGCTCAACCAACTTCGCGAACGCGAACGGTAGGGCGCTTCCTGGGCGTCGGGCGTATCAAGGCGACCCAGCAAGCGCCTCAATCCGACGTTCGCGTCGAGCGAGATATCCGTGGGCAGCGACATGGCTTGCCGCAAACGACTTTGTTGTGCGAATTCCGTACGGCACGACTCGCACTGCGCCAGGTGGCCTTCCAGCCATGCGCCTTGCTCTGGCGTTGCACTGTCCTGCAGTACCCAGGGCATCGTGTCCCAGGCACGGACGCAGTCGCGGCCGGAATGCTTCGGGAATGTCATGGCGCGCCCTCCTTGTGCTTGGGCGAGTCGCCTGCCAGCGCTGGAAGCACATTGCGCAGCTTGACTCGCGCGTGGAACAGGCGCGCCTTCACCGTGCCTACGGGGCACTGCATGATGACGGCAACATCGTCCAGGGTATGACCCACGCCATAGACCAGCTCGATCACCACGCGTTGATCCACGGACAGGTGATCGAGTCCCTTGCTCAGCCAGTCGCGCAACTCGCGATCTTCATCCAGATCATGCTCGGGGGTGCGCTGTTCCGACTGGGGATCGTCTTCGACCGGTTCGTCACCGTGTTGCCGCAGCGCTTTCAGCCCACAGCGATAGGCAATGCCCATCAACCATGTGGAAACGCGTGAGTCGCCGTGGAAGCTGCCGGCTTTCTGCCACGCCACCCAGAAGCAGTCGTTGATGACTTCCTCGATGACATCGGGGCGTCGCGTCAAGCGGGACAGGAAGCGACACAACCTGCCGTGATAACTGCGATACAGCACGCTCAGCGCGGCGCGATCACCCGTCGACATGCGTTGAAGCAGCATGCGGTCGGTGACGTCAGCGTCGATATCGTCGTCGTTCATGGCTCGGTGGAGGTAATCGGACTGCGACGGATTTGCTAGGTAAGTACCCAACCAACGCAAAAAGGTTGCCTCTGCATCAAAAGGACCACGAAATCGTGGCGATCCAGGGCGATGCATCCAGGTTGGCCCATTGCTGCTGTGTTTCCGGGGCCGCCACGATGCGGTCGAGTTCTATCCGCCAGGGTCCATCGCTCCACAATAGCCCCATGTGACCGTAGCTGTAGTGGTCTGTGCGGGAGGAGTAGGCGTAGTTGGCGTAGGCGTGACTGGCGGGGCTGTTGTAAACGTGATGGTAGGGGCGATAGGGGGCCGCGAGGGATTGGGTGATGCCCGCGCCCGCGGAAAGGGAGAAGTGCCCCGCCAATGGCCAGTGGAGATTGATGTCGGCAGCACCACGCAGCGGCTGGTTCTTGGCGCCGATGACGTGGATGGCCGACAGGCCGAAGGTCAGCACGTCCCGGTAGCTCCAGCTGACCCCCGTTTCGGCTCGATCAAAGGCTCTTGAGCCGCCGGTACTGCTGGGATATCGGTAGTAGAGCAGGCTCACCTGCATTTGCCACTCGCTTGAAAGGGACCAATAGCGGGATGCCTGAGCCATGGCTTCCACCAGACGATTCGGCGAGCGTGTTTCCGTACTCCCCGACAGGCCCAGCGACCAACCTGATGGAAGGGACCGGGATGCAGTTCCCTCGGTCGGAAACGTCCAGGATGCGGCTCCCTGCAAGATGGGCGTATCGCCGGTAATCACCTGGCCCCGGTCGACCAACTGCGAACTGAGTGCTGCGATGCCGCTGAAGGTGGTTGACTGGGCATGAAGCGGCATGGAAAGACATGCCGCCATGGCCAATGACATGGAGCCAAGGCGGGCGCGGGTGACGAAAGTCCCCCGGATTCCGCGGTCAGTTACCTGTTTATGGCGCACGAAACCGCACCGTGGAAGCGGGCAGGGTCACGACGAAGTGACTTGGCCTTGATCTCGTATCGTTGACCCTGGTCATGGGGTGGCTGGCCACGTTTGATGAAACCGGCAACGCGTTCCGAACCGAGACTGGCTCGACGCAGTTCAACGGGGAGTGTAACCGGGGCAGATTGCCCCGGGGCAGTCGGAGGATCCTCTACCCTGAATGCGCCGCCGGGTCGGGCAGCATTGCCCGGACCATTGCTCCATTTTCAACGCATCGACCAGTATCTGGCCGTTCCTGTTCGGTCCGCATGTCGGGCGACGGCGACGCCTGCTTCAGCGCGGTGTGGGATGGCATTCCTGATTCCTGCGCGGGGGACCTTGAAGCGGTTGCCCATAGCCCGCTCACTGCGTCGCGATGTAGGCTGACAGCGCCTGTATGTCCGCATCGCCGAGCGACTTAGCCACGCTCTGCATGATCAGCGCGTTGCTGGTGCCGCTGCGTGCGCCGCTGCCGAAATCGCCCAGCTCCTTGGTCACGTAGATCGCCGATTGGCCCTGCAAGCGCGGGAAAGTCGACCAGGGCGGCTGTGGCGCATCGCTCGGATACACCCGTGGCCCTTGCCCGGTCGGGCCGTGGCAACCCTGGCAGGGCGGTACGCCCTGGTCCGGATCCCCGTCGAGGAAGAGCCGTCCGCCGCGGGAGGCGGCATCGGCGTGACCGGCCGGTTTGGCCGGGAGCGCGGCGTAATAGGCGGCCAGGTTGCGCATGTCCGCGTCGCTCAGCGCGGCGGTCTGGCCGCTCATGATCGGGTCTTTGCGCTGGCCGCTCTTGAACGTCTTCAATTGCACATAGAGATAGGTCGCCGACTGACCGGCCAGATTCGGAAAGTTCGGCGCGACGGCCACGCCCTGCGGCCCGTGGCAGGCGGCGCAGACGGCCGACTTCGCGTGGCCGGCCTGGACGTCGCCGATGATCGGGTGTTGCAGGCGCAGGTCGGTCCATGCCCCCGCCTTGCGTGCGGTAGCGCTGTCGGCCGCGACAGCGGAAAGCATCGGTAGCCACAGGGTGGCGGCCACCACCAGATGAAGAAATCGGTGCATGGAAGACATGGCGGCGTTCCCCTCAGAGCTTCAAGGTCACGAAGGCGCCCACCAGCAAGACATGCCAGTGCGGCTGCGGCCCCAGCTCGGTAAAGACGCGGTTGCCGACGATCAGGTCGGCAGGGATGCCGAAGCCGGCGTAGTGCCAGTCGGCGTAGTTGCCGAACTCGTATTTGCCGTACAGGCCAAGGCCCAGTCTCCGGGTCAGCGCCAGATTCAGATTGGCGGTGAGCGTCTGCATGCGATAGATGTTGGCGGGGAAGCTGTTGCCGACGTCCGCTGCGGTCAGGATCGACCGGTACACCGTGGAAATCGCCGCCAGGCTGGCGTAATCGTAGCTGTTGAGGCCGCGCGACCAGGTGTAGTCGTAGTTGAGATCGAGCCTGACGCGCGGCGAGAAGACATGGTTGAAGTGCGCGCCGGCGTTGGCGTCGCGCTCGTTGTCCGTCGCCGTCCAGAAATTGGCGTACGGAAAAAACGGGCCGCCGAACTGCATGTTGGCCTGGTCTGGCGAGGAGAAGGTCAGCGCCTCGTTGTCATTGACGTTGCCCTGCCTGAGCCGGCTCGATTCGGTGCCCGCGTAGACGCTCATCGAGGTCGCCGGCGTCGGTTCCCAGTCCCAGGAGACGTCCGCGCCGGTCGTGTCGGACGACTGCCGCCCGATATGCGCGCCATAGCGATGGCGATTGCCATACAGCGTGGCAGTGAAGGTGGCCGTGGTACCCAGCGGCACGGTCAGGATCGCCTTGAGCTTGCTCGCTTCGAGATTGCTCAAATCGTATTTGTACATCTGCGCGACGGTGAACGCGGTATAGCCATTCGCAGGCAAGACGTACCCGGGCCTGGATGGCGAATATGCAGCGAGGTACGGATCGGGGTTGTAGGGACCGCCCGTACGCTTCTGATATTCATAGCTGAGACGCAGAGTTGCGTTGCCGAAAGCCCTGGTATCCCAGCCCAGCTTGACGTGCTGGTCGTTGATATAAGTGCGTTCGCGCGGGTGTGGTGTCTGATGGTCGAGCAGGTAGCTTGCGCTCAGCGTGTTGTTCCGATCGATCCGGTAGCTGCCGCCCAGTTCCGTCTTGCGGTCGTTGTAGCTGAAGGGGATGTTGGAGATCTGCGCGAAATTGGACTGGTAAAGCGGGCTGCCGGGCTGGAACAGTCCGCTCTGGCCCCCGGTGGCAATCGGCTCCGCGCCGTTCTCGGGCACATAGCCGTATTGTCCGGTCAACGGGTTGTACATGGTGTAGCGCGTCATGTTGTTTTCGTCGCGCTGGCGCAGGTTGACGTGCCAGCTGAGCTTCGCGGTGGGACGGAAATCAAGGCGCAGGTTGAGCAGGCCGCTGTCGATGCGTGCATCACCGCCCTGCCGCGACAGCGCAGCCGTGGTGTTCCAGTCCGCGCAGGCAATCCCGGTCGTGCCGAGGAACTGTCCGCTCGGGCAATACATCGGGCTGAGCGGTGCCTGCAGTGCCTCGTTCTGCCGCATGCTGCTGTAGGCCGCCGAGACGGAGAACTCGCCGCGCCAGAGCTTCAGCGGATGCGAAGCCTCCAGTCGCACGTTGTAGTAGTTGTTGTCCGGCTCCAGCGACCAGGTGCCACCGGTGATCGCCGAGGTGGAGCCCGGCGCCACGGCAAAAGGCACGGCATAGTCCAGGGTGCTCTTGTGGTCGCGGAAGAACGAGCCGGTCATGGTGAAGTTGAACAGCCAGCCCGAGGCGCCCCCCTTGTTGCGCAACCCGAGGTTGACGTCGGTGGTGGTGAAATCGACCGGCCGCACCGTGTCGTACTGTCCGCCGGACGTGCCCGGTATGCTCGGTGTGCCTGGGCCGCCGGGCCCGGGGGCAACGAAGAAGTAGCTCAGGTACATCGGGCCGCCCCAATCGCGCTCACCCGTGCGGTTCTCATTGGTCACGCCGGCGTAGCCGATCCAGTTCCGGCTCAGTGCGCCCTCCCAGCTGACGCCCTCACTCCGGCGCGTCACCGACAAGGTCCTGCGCGGCCGGTTCGCCTCCACGGCCTGCACCTGGGCCAGCGTGCTGCCGGTGGCCAGACCGTTGGGCAGGGTCAGGTCGGTGGAGCCCACGCCGTTCCACAGCGGATAGGCCGTCGTGCTCAGCGCATGCGGGATGTCCCGGTAGAACGCCTCGACATGGTAGGTGCCGTAGCGGCCGGTGCGCAGGCGGTAGTACTGGTCCTGGCTGCTGATCCGGCTGCCGCGGAAGTCGACGTACTGGCCGGTCCTGTGGTTCAGGGCGGAGAACGCGAGCATGCCCAGCGCGGCACCGTCCTTCCACCCCGAGTACATGCGGAGGAATTCGTCGTTGCGGTCGCCACTGGTGTGGAGGTAGCCGAATTGGACCAGTCCCGCATAGGTCCAGTCGACCGTGCCGAGCGTGGCCTCGTCGGGTATCTGGTGGGGCCAGGGATAGAGCATGCCGGTTGGTGTGCGCAGCTGGCCGGCATGCAGGTAAGACATGCCTGCCGGATCCGGCATGGTGAACGCGCCCCAGCCGGTCGGGTCGAGGCTGTTGCCGAACTGGAGGTTGCCCACGCGCTGACTGTCGCTGGCATCGGTCTGTGCCAGCAGCGGCAAAGGACCGACCAGACCAAGTGCCAGGCCTAGCAGCGCAGTCAGAGGTTTACGCTTCAGCATCTCTCCGCCTTTTGCCTGATGGTCGTTCACTGGTGGAACTTGGCGCCATTGGGATTGTTCGAGCCGTGGATGTTGCTGTGGCAGCTCAGGCAGCTGCGCCCCATCACGCGCTCGTCGGGTACCAGTCCGTTGCGCAGGCCTTGGCGCGTCAACAGATCGTTGGGGTGGTCGCTGTTCGTGTGGCACTGCTGGCACAGCATCGGCACCGGCAGCGCCAGCAGATTTTCCTGGTTCGAGCCGTGGGGGCTATGGCAGTTGAGGCAGTTCTCACCCACCGGCGCGTGCTCGAACAGGAACGGACCGCGCTTCTCGGCATGACATGTGTTGCAGGTCTGATTGACCGTGTCGGTCTTCAGCAAAGGCTCGGTGATGCTGCCGTGGGGGTTATGGCAATCGACGCAGGAGATCTGTCCTTCCGGCAGCGGCATGTGCGAACGGCGGTTGAACTGGGCGCGGACGTCCTGATGGCAGGTCGCGCATACCTGGTTGATGGAGTCGTTCGCCAGCGCACCTTCAGCCGATTGCCGCGTCATCGGGTTGTGGCAGTCGGTGCAGGACAGCCCTCGCTCCTGATGCACCGAACCGATCCAGTGCTGGCGGGCGCCGCCGACGTGGCAACTCAGGCAAGTGCGTGTCTGGGTCTCGATCGGGGTCTTGGCGCCGTGCGTGTAGGCGATGATCAGGCCGGGCGCGGCGGGGTTCTTCGCATGTTCCGAGCCGGGGCCATGACAGGACTCGCAGGCGGCCTGTGGCCCGGTGGTTGTGCTGCCCGCGCGAAGCGAGGCCACGTGCAGGCTGTGCGAGGCCTGGATGTTTTCCAGCGCGTGGCAGGCGGCGCAGCTCTTCGCGCCGATCGCATCGGCGCCAGGCGCCAGCGGATTTTGCGGGATCGGGGCCGCATCGAATGGTGTGGCGGGGCTGTCGTCGAATGCTCGCGCATGCAGACCGCCATGCATCGATGCGCCGGCACCCATGTCGGTGGAGGGCAACATGCGTGCGATATCGCTCTCGCTGAGGCGATCGGACGGCTGGTGTGCAGAGGCCTGGCCGGCATTCGTGCTGTCACTTTGTTGTGCCTGCGCACCAGACGACCACAGCAACACACCGCCAAGACCGATCATCACGGCCAGCAGCGCCGTCAGCGACAGTACTGTCACACCCGTCGCTCGACGAGTCCGCTTCCTGTCCAAGCCATCTTTGCGTGTTGCCGTCATCCAGCCGATCCCCATGCATCCCCCATGGCTTGCTTCATGCCCAAAGCGAGACTCATGCGCGTGACGCCGCAGAGAGCCTTGTGTAACTGGGTGCCGGTTGAGCCATGAAAGGTTGCGTCCGTTTTGAACGGACTGGGGAGGCGCTTTCCGCAGGAGCGTCACTCTCAATGCCGCGCTGTGCGATGACATGACCATGGCGATCGCACCCGACTTCGGCAGCCGCATGTCGGCGCGTCCTTCAAGGCGAAGCTGGCACTTTGGCGACGCAACCTTTCCACACGGACGTGGCACTCAAGCAGGTGGGTCGTATTCCAAGAATCGACAGCCGGGCCTAAAACATGGAAATCGAACGAATCCAGTTGCAGAAGCATGGCGACAACGGCGGCATGCTCATCGCATTGGAGGAGGATCGGAACGTACCCTTCGTGATCCGCCGCGTGTATTACATCTACGCCACGCAGAACGATGTGCATCGGGGCAGGCACGCACACCGTCATCTCCATCAACTGGCAGTAGCGGTGCGTGGCTCCGTCACCTTTCTGCTCGACGACGGCAGTGGACCGGTCGAGGTCGTGCTCGATGATCCCTCGCAAGGCCTGATGCTCGGCCGCATGGTGTGGCGTGAGCTGTACGACTTCAGCGAGGATTGCGTGCTGATGGTGCTGGCCGACCAGTTGTACGACCAGAGTGATTACATCACCAATTACGACGATTTCCTGCACGAGGTCAGCGGCTCGATGTATCTGGAGGACATGGCAGCATGTCAAGGCCGCTAGTCCTGATCGGAGCCGGCGAGTTCGCGCAGATCGCCTGCGAATACTTCGAACACGACAGCGACTATGACGTGGTCGCCTTCAGCGTCGAGCGCGAGTATCTTGCGCAGCCGACACTGGCGGGTCGTCCCGTGGCGGCCTACGAGACACTGGAAGCGCACTATCCGCCGACGGACGTCGATGTGTTTGTCGCTATCCCCGCCAGCCAGCTCAATCGTCTGCGCACACGTTTCTACCAGGATGCCAAACGCCGCGGCTACCGGTTTGCCACGTACGTCAGCACGCGCGCCTTCATGTGGCGCAATGCCGAGCTGGGTGAAAACAGCTTCATCTTCGAAGGCAACGTTATCCAGCCCTTCGTGCGCATCGGCAACAACTGCATTCTGTGGAGCGGCAATCACGTGGGGCATCGCACGGTCGTGCACGACAACGTGTTCGTCGCCTCGCACGCGGTCATTTCAGGCTATTGCGAGATCGGCGAGAACAGCTTCATCGGTGTGAACTCCACCTTCAACGATCACGTGAAAGTGGCGCCCGACAATGTGATCGGCGCTGGCGCGCTGGTCACGCGCGATACGGAACCGGGACGGATCTACGTCGGTTCGCCGGCCAAGGTGGTACACGGAAAATCCAGCCTCGAAGTGAGGCTTTGAAGAACGCATGTTCGAATGGAGCAAGCAAGGGCTGGTGTTCGAAACCACGCGGCAGGGTGTGGGCGGCTGGATGCGTCACTCGGCGCTCACGCCGACGCCGTATCGGATCGACGATGGGCTCATCCGCGTCTATGCGGGCTTTCGCGATGCTGGCGGCGTCAGCCGCATCGGCTACGTCGACGTGCGGGCGGACGATCCTGCGAGCATCGTGCGGGTCAGTGCCGAGCCGGTGCTCGATACCGGACGAGATGGCTGCTTCGACGACAACGGCGTGATCCTCGGCGATGTCGTCAATGCGCCGGACGGCTTGCACATGTTCTATGTCGGTTTCCAGCATGTGGCCAAGGCCAAGTTCCTGGCATTTACCGGCCTGGCGGTTTCCACCGATGGCGGCGATCATTTCCGGCGCGTGCAGGAAACGCCGATCCTGGATCGCGCGCCCGGCCGCAGCACCATCGGCGCGGTGCACTCGGTCATCCGCGAAAACGGCCGCTGGCGCATCTGGTATGCCGCTGGCGACGACTGGGAAACCATCGGCGGCCAGCCGTTTCCGCGCTATCACATCCGCCATGTCGAGACGGACGATCTCGGTGTCATGCCGCGCGAAGACCACGTCTGCCTGCTGCCCCGCGGCAGCGAATATCGCATCGGTCGGCCGCGCGTGTATCGGCTCGACGGCAAGTACGTCATGTACTTCACGCGTGGCAATCGCACCGGCGAATACTTTCCCGGCATTGCCTACAGCGATGACGGCATTCGATGGGAGCGCCACGACGAGGCACTGGGGCTGGCGCTGTCCGCCAGCGGCTGGGATTCGCGTGTCATCTGCTATCCCGCGCTGATCCGGCAACGCGACAAGCTGCTGATGTTCTACAACGGCAACGACATGGGGGTGGATGGATTCGGAGTCGCCGAAGCCCGTGGCGCATGTGTTGCCGGTGACGAACATGCTCACGGTTAGACCCTACGTTCCAGCCGACGCGAGGGCCTGGGACACCGTTGTGGAGCATTCCAGGAACGGCAACCTGCTGCACCGGCGCGGTTACATGGATTACCACGCTGATCGCTTCGTCGACTGTTCGCTGATGGTTGAGCGGGGTAGCGAGGCCGTGGCGGTTTTTCCCGCGAACATCAAGGACAACCTGGTGATGAGCCACGGTGGCCTTACTTATGCCGGGCTTGTTTCGACCCACGCCTTGCGTGCCGAGTCGACGCTTGTGGTATTTGAGGGCCTGGGCAACCACTATCGCTCGCTGGGTGTGGAACGCGTCATCTACAAGGCGGTTCCGCATGTGTTCCACGCGTATCCCGCCGAAGAAGACCTGTATGCCCTGCATCGATTGGGCGCCCGACTGAATCGCCGCGACATGTCCTCGGTCATTGCATTGCAGGAGCCGTTTCACTTCACGGACGGACGAAGGCGTGCCATCAACAAGGCAAGCAAGGCGGGCATCACGTTGCGGGTAGGTGCCCATCCCGCCGACTTCCATGCGTTGCTTTCGCAGGTGCTGCAGAAACATGGCGTCGTGCCAGTCCATAGCTTGCCGGAATTGCGCCTGCTGCAAGCACGGTTTCCGCAACATATCGTGCTGCATGAGGCTCGCCGCGACGACGTCCTTCTGGCGGGCGTCCTTGTCTACGATTTTGGCAAGGCCGTGCATACCCAATATCTGGCCGCATCGGACGAGGGGCAGCACGTGGATGCACTCAGTCTGCTCCTGGCAGAACTCATCACCAACACGTATGCGAACAGGCTTCATTTTTCCTTCGGCATTTCCACCGAGCAGGGAGGGCAGGTGCTTAACACCGGCCTGATCACGCAAAAGGAATATTTTGGCGCTCGCGCCATCGTGCATGACTTCTACGAATGGCTGCTCTGATGGAGACCGGCCTGATGGATGTCCCGTTTCTCAACCTCAAGGACGTCAACGCGCGCTATGCCGATGAGCTGAAGGTGGCCGCCGCGCGCGTGATCGACTCAGGCTGGTATGTGCTCGGCGAGGAGCTTGCGGCTTTCGAGCACGAGTTCGCGGACTATTGCGGCGTGTGCCACGCCGTGGGCGTCGGCAACGGCCTGGATGCCCTGTCACTGATCCTGCGTGGCTACAAGGAGCTAGGCGCCATCGAGGAGGGTGACGAGGTCATCGTGCCGGGCAATACCTTCATTGCCAGCTTTCTCGCGATCACCGAAAACCGGCTCGTGCCGGTGCCGGTCGAGCCCGATCCGGCGACCTTCAACATGGACCCGGCCGGCGTGGCGGCGGCCATAGGGCCGCGCACGCGCGCCATCATGGCCGTACATCTGTATGGCCAGCTGGCCGACATGTCGGCCTTGGCTGCGCTGGCCCGGCGACACAACTTGCTGCTGATCGAAGACGCGGCGCAGGCACATGGAGCGATCAGCGACGGACGCAAGGCCGGCGCGTTCGGGGACGCGGCGGCTTTCAGCTTTTTTCCCGCCAAAAATCTTGGGGCGCTGGGCGATGGCGGCGCGGTGGTGACTGGAAATACCATGCTGGCCGTGCGGATCGCGGCGTTGCGCAATTACGGTTCCGCTGTGAAGTACCAGCACCTCTACAGGGGCCTCAATTCGCGGCTCGACGAGATCCAGGCCGCCATGCTGCGGGTGAAGCTGAAGTATCTCGACGCAGACATCGCCTGGCGCCGCCGCGTGGCGCGGCGCTATCGCGAGGGCATCCGTCATCCGCAGATCCGGTTGCCGGTTGTGGTGCGCGAAGAACAGCACGTCTGGCATCTGTTCGTGGTTCGTAGTTCTCGCCGCGATGCCTTGCAGCGGCATCTGCAGGCGCATGGCATCCAGAGTCAGGTGCACTACCCGGTGCCGCCGCACCGGCAACTGGCTTATGCTGTCTTGCGGAATGCCCATCTGCCGCTGACGGAACGACTGCACGATGAAGTGCTGAGCCTTCCGATGGGGCCGACGCTGAGTGACGACGCGGTGGAGCGGGTGATCGAAGCCTGCCAGGCATTCGAGTGCTCGTCATGAACATCGTGCGCACCGGCGTCTACACGACCATTGCTACCGCCGCGCGGTTGCTGGCGGCGTTGGTCGTGATCAAGCTGGTGGCATGGTTTGCCGGACCCGCAGGCGTGGGCAAGCTTGGCCAGTTCATGAGCCTGATGTCGTTGCTGGCCGTGCTGGCTGGCGGCGGCATCAGCGCCGGTATCGTGAAGTATGTCGCCGAATATCGCCACGACGCGCAGAAATTGTCGCGCCTGCTTGCCGCAGCGCTCTGGTATGCGCTTTGCGCATCCTGCCTTATGGGAGGCGTCGCACTGCTGTTCAGTCGGCAGATTGCGCTCTGGCTGTTGGGCGACCCGGGCTATGCAAATCTGATCCGCGTACTCGCCGTGGCCCAGCTCGGCATTGCACTGGTCAACTACATCCTTGCCGTGATCAACGGCTTCATGGATGTGAGCCGGCTTGCCTTCATCCAGGTGCTGGGGTCGGCTTTCAGCATCGTGCTGGTGCTCTGGCTGTCGCGCTGGCTGCATCTGTACGGCGCGCTGCTGGCGCTCGTCCTGGGCCAGCTGCTGTGCCTTGTCGTCGGTTTGCCGGCCTGGTCGCGTAGCCCCTATTTCCAGCGCAGCATGCTGCGGATGCAGTTCGACCGCGAAATGACCTTGCGGCTCGCGGCCTTTTCGGTGATGACGCTCAGCTCCGCCTTGCTGCCGCCCTTGATCAATATCGCGGTTCGCGATCACCTTGCAGTCCAGTTCGGCTGGGAGCAGGTCGGCTACTGGCAGGCCGTGAGCAAGGTGTCGGACGCCTACCTGCTGTTCCTCACCACCGCCATCAACATCTACTACCTGCCCAAGCTGGCGTCGACCCACACACGCGAAGCGCTGATGGTCGAGTTGCGCACGGCCTACCGCTACGGCCTGCCGGCGGTGGTCGTGCTGGCCGCCACCGTGTATCTGCTGCGCGGCTGGGTGACGTGGCTGCTGTTCACGCCGGACTTTGTGGCCGCCAATGCGTTGTACGGCCCGCAACTGCTGGGCGACGTGATCAAGATCGCCTCCTTCGTGCTGTCGTACCTGATGCTGGCCAAGGCCATGACGCGGCTGTTCGTGCTGTCCGAGTGCGTGTTTGCCGGCACGTATCTGCTGCTGGTCTATGTGTTCACTGCGCACTTCGGTCTGGTCGGCGCGATGTACGCCTTCGCGGTGAACTACCTGGTGTACCTCGCCTTCAACGTGGTGGTCGCGCGACGTTACCTGGGGAGGCTGTGACGATGTCCGACGAGATGCCGATGGACGCGACGGCGATGCCGCTGGTCTCCGTGCTGATCCCCGCATTCAACCACGAGCGTTTCGTGCAGCGCTGCCTGGACAGCGTGCTGGAGGATCCGTATCCGGCCAAGGAGCTGATCATCATCGATGACGGCTCGACCGACGCGACCGCCGAACGCATTGCCGATTGGGTGGCAACGCATTGCATGGATATTCCGATCGAGTACGTGCGACGGGAGAACCGGGGCATCGCGGCGACCTTGAACGAACTGGTGGCGCGTGCCAGCGGCGAGTTCCTCCGGCCCGGCGCCAGCGATGACTATCTGTTGCCTGGAGGTCTCGATGCCCAGGTCCGCTACCTGCTGACGCATCCGGGCAAAGGGGCGGTGATCGGTGATTCGGTCGTCGTCGATCAGGACGACAGAAAGATTCACGAGAGCGGCATGCGTGATCTTCGTGGTGCCAACAAGCGTCTGTATCGATCCGATGACGGCATACGGCGCGCCATCATCAGCCAGTGGGCGATTGGTGGCCCGGTCGCCTTGATGAGAAGAAGCGCACTCGACACCGTCGACCGCTGGAGCGAAGGCTTGCGGATCGAAGACTGGGATCTGTTTCTTCGGTTGGCGGCACGTGATGCGCTGGGCTTCATTGACGTCAGCGTGTGCGCATACCGCATCCACGGCACCAACCTGAGCAAGACGCGGCACACGGCGACCCGCATCATCCATCTCGTCGAGTCACGGCAGGTTGCGCTGCGCCGGGCCTGTCTGTTCGACGAGCCGTACAGGACCCTGCTCAGGGCGCAGTCGCATTACATCGGTGCCAAGATTTCGTTCCTGCAGAAGCAGCTGTGGCCGCTGGCATTCCACCTGCTGGCGTATCTGTCGCTGGTGATTCTGTCGAAGCTCCGGTTTCCGTCCGGAAACCCACATGCGGAGGCGACATGAAGCGGTTGTTGTGTCTCCCCTCGACCTATCTCGGACTGCCGATCGTGCTGGCCTGTGGGCTCACCTTGCTCACCTACGATCTCCCTGTCGATTACCTTCCTGGCCTGCTGCTGCTGGGAGTGAGCGCATCAGTCATCGTATTGTTCGACGTGCACGCGGGCGTCGGGATTCCAGAACCTGCGCGATTTCGCGCACGTCACTACGCCGGTACCCGCGACTCGTTTGTCGCACTGGCTTTTGCAGGCCTGATCGCTTTTTTCTGCCTGATCGATCTCACGCTGTTCCCGATTCCGCTGCTCGACAAGCCCTCGTCGTATGCCTTGATGGAAGGCGGTCGTGAGCATGTCAGGCACATTTCCGACATGTGCTGGGTGCTTCCTCCGATCGGGTTGCTCTGCGCCAGGAGCAAGTGGTTGCGCAACGCGCTCATCGTCATCGGCTTTCTGTTCCCGGTGCTGGTAATCGATCGGAACAGGCTTTTCGCCAGCGTGTTTTCGTTTGCGCTCGTCATCATGTTGCGACGTGACGAGGCAAGACCGCTGCCGTGGAAAAGCGTCGGTTTTCTGGCGCTTGCCGGAAGCAGCGTCTTCTCGATCCTCGGCATCTTGCGATCCGGACCACTGGAGAACATCACGCTGCCTTTCAGTGTCATGTACCGGGCGTTGCCACTGGGCTTCAAGTGGCTGCTGCTTTACGGCAGCGCCGGCCCCTACAACTTCAGCGCGATCCTGGCCAAGCATTACTCCAACGCCAGCTTTCTCATCAACCAGGTGGTCCCCCTGAATGGATCCGTCGTGACCGCCGGGACAGACATTCCGCTGGACGCGCCGACCATCAACGTGGGCACGGAGTTCTTTCCGTTTCTCATGGCGCTGGGCCCGGTTGGCGCGGTGGCCGCAATCTTCGTGCTGTACGGCTTGCTGCGATGGAGCGTGCGGCGCCTTCGTCCGACCGTGCCGCTGTTTTCCTTGCTGATTTTTCTGCGTGTTTCCTATGTGTGCGTGATGTCGCCCTTCGCGCCGCAGGCCTTCACGTGGACGAATGCCGGTTTCATCGGCCTGTGTCTTTTCATGCAGGTCCTCGTGGCATGGCTGCCGAACAGGAGGTTGCAGGAACCGATAGGCGACGGGCAGGGAGATGCCTTCGCGACGGCCGCGCAAACCATGTCTCCACCATCTCTCCAGTGAGTACAGAACCATGGAACAAGATGAAATCTATCTGATCGATTTGTGGCGGATCTTCTCGCGCGAGTGGAAATGGTTTGTGGCCGTGCTGGTCGTGGTCCTGGTCTGCACCTATGTCGTTGCGCATCGGGCAAGGAACCAGTGGGAGGCGACCGCCTGGATCCAGATCGGGCAGGTCGGCCAGGTGCCATCGGGCCAGGATCCCAAGACAGAGTCGCTGGCCCGGGTTCTCGAGCGCCTGCAAATGGTGCCGTTCGAAAACGAGGTGATGAACAGCCTCGGTTTTTCGCCCGATTCACCCGAAGCTGCGCTTTACCGCAAGAGCATGAAACTGGACCCGCTGCCCTACGCGGGTCCGCTGATCCGGATGAGCCTGCGAGGCTATTCATCGCAGCAGGCCCGCCAGTTCGCCGTGGCGACGGTCAGTCAATTGCAGACTATCCACCAGCGCCTCCAGGCGACGCCGCTGCAACTGGCCAAGGCACGGCTTGGTGAAATCCAGGCTGATCTGCGCAATGCACAGGCCGAGCGGGATCGCTTGCAGCAAGCCATCACGCCTGGAAACAAGGACGACGCGGGAAGCAAAGGGATCCAGAACCCGTTGCTCGCCAGTGTCTTGCTGACCAGCAAGAACGAAGAGATCCGCAATCTGCAGTTGGTCAGAAGCGATCTCGTCGACCGCCTCAGTGCCACTTACACGTATGAAACATCGTTGCTGGGATCCGTCTATGCTCCCGATCGAAAGGTATCCCCGAACCTGGTGCTGATCTGGGGTGCCGGCCTCCTGCTGGGGACCTTCCTGGGTGGATTGACCGCCATGGCGAGAAACGTCGTGCGACGCCGAGTGCGCAGGTAGTGTCGTTGCCGGCAGGATCGTGGGGCGCAGGCCTCAGGCGAGGCTCCGTTGCTCCGTTGCTCTCGTCAGCTGCATTCAACCAAAGCGGCCCATATCGGCACTCACGATGGCAGATCAGTGAAAAGTGCCGTGGCCGATGCCACGGGTCGACCGGAGATTCGCCCTGGATGTCGTTGCGAATCATCAACTGCTTTTCGGTCGAACGGAGATCGATATGAGTGGGCAACACAGGCTCGAAATCGTGCGTCAGGCTGTATCCGATGCGAGCGTCCGCCAGCACCCACGGGGTGCATCTCTGGATGAGGCGCAACTGCTCGATACACAGCGCGCCTTCGACAGCGTCGCCGCCGACTATGACGGTCCGCGCGGCAACAATGAGCTGATCCAGCGCATGCGTATGACCTTGTGGGATACCGTGCACAGCGAAGTTCCGGTGGGCGCCCGGCTGCTTGATCTGGGTTGCGGCACCGGTATCGATGCGCTCGAGTTCGCGCGGCGCGGTTTCCATGTGGTCGCCTCCGACTGGTCGCCGCAGATGGTCGAACGCACGCAGGCGCGCGTCGTCGCCGCGGGTTTGCAATCCCATGTCACGGTCGCTCACCTGGGTGTCCAGCAGCTGGAAAAAATCGAAGGGGAGTTCGACGCGATCTATTCGAACTTCGGTCCGCTGAATTGCGCACCGGACCTCGGCGCTGTCGCCGCCGAATGCGGGCGTCTGCTACGACCCGGCGGCAGTCTGGTCTTCTCGGTGATGGGCCGGATCTGTCCGTGGGAGCTGGGCCACTACGCGCTGCGTGGCCGATTCAAGCGGGCCGGCGTGCGCGCCGCCCGAGGCGCGACGGCGGTCGGCATGAACCGCCACACGATCTGGACTTGTTACTACCTGCCGCGTGAGTTCTATCGCGCCTTCGCCGAACACTTTTCGCTGCAGAGCTATCGCGCGCTGAGCCTGTTCATGCCGCCACCTTACCTGGTGGACTACTACCGCCGTCGTCCCCGCTGGTACGAGCGGCTGGGCCGGCTCGACGACCGACTGGGCGCCATGCCGCTGTTGCGCGACATGGGCGACCACTTCCTGATCGTGATGCGGCGGCGCTGAGCCCATGGACATACTCCAGGCAGCGATGGATGTCAGTTTGTGCCGCGCGGTCGCGGTCACGACGGAAGCCAGCTCGCGTGTGCCGCTGCCGATCCGGGCAGGGCGGATCGGCTCGTCGCTGGCCGCGCGGGCGTATCGGGTCGATCTGCGCGACCATCTGATCTTCCCAGGCCTCATCAACGCGCACGAGCATCTGCACGTCAACACTGTGCCGCCGCTGAAAACCGGTACGCCATTTCCCAACAGCTACGCGTGGATTGCGGCGTTTCAGGCGCACTTCAAGGAGCCCACTGTCGTCGCCGCGCTGCAAGTGCCGAAGGAGCTGCGACTGCAGCATGGGGCGCTGAAAAATCTGCTCGCCGGCACCACGTGCGTCGTGCATCACGACCCCTGGCACCCGGCACTCGATGCGACGAATTTTCCGGTCACCCTGCTGCGCGATTATGGCTGGAGCTACGCACTTGGCTGGCCTGATTACGGTCCGCCAGTCGGGCAGAGCTTTGCCGCCACGCCCGCCGACCGTCCCTGGTTGATTCATCTGGCCGAGGGCAGTGATGCGACAGCGCAGGCGGAGCTGTCGCAGCTCGAGCAACTCGGATGTCTGGCGGCGAACAGCGTGCTGATCCATGGCGTGGGCCTTCGCGAGCAGGACATCGATCGAGTGATCGACAGGGGCGCCGCCGTGGTCTGGTGCCCGACCAGCAACCACGCCCTGCTTGGCCGGTCACTCGATCCGCGGCGCCTGTGCGCAGCCGGTCGGCTTGCGCTGGGAAGCGACTCGCGGCTCAGCGGTGCGCGCGATCTGCTCGATGAAATGCGCGGCATCGCAGCGCGTGGCGAGCTCGATCCCAGACAGCTACTGGGGCTGGTCACAACCCAGGCCGCGCGCATTCTGCGTCTGCCCACGAGCGGCGGCCTCGCAGCGGGGACGCCGGCAGATCTGGTGATTGTCGAGGATCGCGGTGGCGACGAGCGATGCGGCCTGGTGGGCATCGAACGCAGCCAGATCCGTGCGGTGGCGCGCAATGGCGTTCCCCGTATCGCCGATCCGGATTTCGCCGAATGGTTTGCCGTCGCCGGCATGGAAGCTGTGCCGGTGACACTGGACGGCAAACCGAAACTGCTGGCCAAGCCGCTGGCCGAGCCGGCGCTGATTGCGCTCGAGCCCGGACTTGAACTGGTGGCTGCCCGAAGCGAACGCGATCTCGTCATGGAGGCCCGATGCCAGTGATGTCGCGTCCCCCGATTCTCGTGCCTGCAGAGGCTTACGCGTTGTGGGCACCCAGCTATCCGGCGCATGCCCACAATCCGGTGATGCAGGCCGAGCAACGCGCGATGCTGGGGCTGATGCCGTCCGGATTGCAGGGGCAGGCCGTACTCGACGCCGGCTGTGGCAGCGGGCGCTACATGTTGCATGCGCTGCGGCGCGGCGCGGCGCGCGTGATCGGCGTGGACCTTTCGCCGGAGATGCTCGAGCGAGCCGGCACGGAGCTGGCAGCGTTTCAACCCGATGCCGAAATTGATCTGGTACAGGGCAGCGTGGCCGCGCTGCCGGTGCCGGACGCGTGGGCGAATCTGACGATCTGCGCCCTGGTCGTCGGACATCTCGACGACCTGGAACACTCGCTGGCCGAGCTGCGCCGGGTGACCCGGCCCGGCGGCACGCTGCTGTGCAGCGATGTGCATCCGATCGGGCATGCGCTGGGCTGGCGGCGTGATTTCAAATCCGGCGACCGGCACTACGCCGTGCGGCATACGCAGCATCTGTACAGCGATTGGCACGCAGCCTGCGTGGCGCTCGGGCTGCGCATCGAACAGGTGCTGGAGCCGATGCTTGATCCGGCCGACATTCCCGACGGCGCGCACTTCGACCGCACGGCACTGGAAGTGCCGGTGGCGCTGGTATTCCAGCTGCGGTGCATGGCCTGATCAATGCGTACCTGAAGACATCCCATGACTCATCGTCCCATGCCTCATCGTCCCAGCACGCTGCTGGTCAACCCGACCGTCACCACGCGTCCGCGCTTTCCGCTGTCACTGTTGAACCTGGCTGCGGCGCTGGATCGCTTCGGCGACAGCCACATCGTGGACGGCAACGTCGATCGGAATCTCGTGGAGGCGACCCTGGCCGCCGCGGGGAAACAGCACTACGACGCCCTCGGCATCGGCATCATGGGTGGCCCGCAGCTGGCGCCGGCGATTGCCGTGTCCAGGGCGATACGCGAGCGTTATCCGTCGATGCCGATCATCTGGGGCGGTTACTTCCCCACGCTCTATACCGATACCACGCTGGCCGCGCCCTATGTGGACTACGCGGTGCGCGGGCAGGGCGAGGAAAGCCTGGTCGAACTGGTGTCGGTGCTGAACCGCGGTGGCGGCGACGATGCGCTGGCCAGGATCGCCGGTTTGTCCTGGCGCCGCGATGGCGAGATCGTGCACAACCCCAATCGCAGCTTCCAGCGCGGCGATGCCGCGCTGGTGCTGCCTTATGAAAAGCTGGGCGACCCGGACAAGTATCTGGCGAGCACCTTTCTCGGGCGCCGTACGGCCGTGCACCAGGCCTCGATCGGCTGCCGCTTCCGCTGCACGTTCTGCGGCGTGGCCGCCATGTTCGGCGGCGCGACATCGCTGCCGCCGGTCGAACGTCTGGAACGCGAGCTGAGCTATCTCAAGTACGAGCTGGGCGCCGATTCCATCCTGTTCTACGACCACAACTTCTTCGACCGCGAGCAGGACATGATCCCGATGCTCAGGATCATGGCCACGCTCGAAATGCCCTGGTGGTGCTTCGCCCGCGCCGATGCCCTGCTCAAGCTTTCCGAAAGCACCTGGGAGCTGGTGCGCAAGAGCAAACTGCGCATGGCTTATATCGGGGCCGAGTCACCGAGCGGCGCGATGCTCAAGGAAATCCGCAAGGGCACGCGACCGGATCAGACGCTGGCGGTGGCCGAGCTGTGCCGGCGCCATGGTGTCATCCCCGAGTTCTCCTTCATGCTGGCGCCGCCGGTGAACACCGAAGAGGAAACCGAGCTGACGTTCGAGTTCATCCGTGAGCTGAAGCGGATCAACCCCGCGTCGGAAATCATCACCTACATCTACACGCCGCTGCCGGAGGGCAGCAAACACGAAAAGGATCGCGGCAAGCATCCTGCCGCGCCCTTGCTCGACCTGCATGGCGAGCCGGTGGTCTTTCCCGCCACGCCGGACGAATGGACACAGCGTCGCTGGGTGGACTACGCCTGCCACGCCGACGCGCCCTGGCTCAGCGAGAAGCTGCGCCAGCGCATCTACGACTTCGTCACCGTGCTGCGCTGCCGCTATCCCACCGTGCAGGACGTGCGTTCGCCCCGCTGGGCCAAGCGCGGCCTGAGCGCGATGGCCTCGTGGCGCTATCGCCATCGGCGCTACAACCATCCGTGGGAACTCAATATCGCCAATCGTTTCGTGCAATTGCGCACGCCACAAATCACGGGCGCGTAGCGATGACGGTCCTGCACGTCGCGCAGATCAATTTCCTGCAGGCACCGGAGGATCTCGCAGCGATCCAGGTGCTTGAGCAATGGCACTCGCTGGTGGATATCGCCGAAGTGGCGGCAAGTTCCGGCACCCGGGTGTCGGTGATCCAGGCGGCGGCGCGTGAGGACCTGATCACGCGCAACGGCATCGATTATCACTTCATCGATATCCGCGGACTGGAAGTGGCGAGAAACCGCGCCCGCCGTTTCGCCAGCCTGCTCGACGACCTCAAGGTCGACGTGCTGCATGGGCACGGTCTGGCCTTCGGCGAGGAGGCATTTGCCATATCGCAATGCCTGCCGCAGCTGCCGATCATCATGCAGGATCACGCTGACCGGCCACCACGCTGGTGGCGACGGCCACGGTGGCGGCGCTGGTATGCCGCCATGTCCGGCATCTCCTTCACCGCGCCCGAGCAGGTGCAACCGTTCAACCGCGTGCGCCTGTTCGATCCACTGGCGCATGTGTTCGCGATACCGGAATCCAGCTGCCGCTTCGCGCTGGGCGATCGTGATCAGGCGCGCGTCGAGACCGGGTTGCACGGCGACCCCTGCGTACTATGGGTAGGCCATCTGAACGCCGGCAAGGACCCGCTGGCCGTGCTTGACGGCATATCCCGCGCCGCGGTGCAACTGCCCGGCTTGCAGCTGTGGTGCGCGTTCGGCAGTGCGCCACTGCTCGAGGAAGTGCAGCACCGCATCGAGCGCGATCCGCAACTCAGGGGGCGTGTGCACCTGCTGGGCAAGGTGACGCACGCGCGGATCGAGACATTGATGCAAGCCGCGGACATGTTCGTTTCTGGCAGCCACTCCGAGGGTTCCGGCTACGCACTGTTGGAAGCACTGGCCTGTGGTGCGGTACCGGTAGTCACGGACATTCCCTCGTTTCGTGCGCTGACCGGTGACGGTCGTATCGGCAAGCTGTGGCCCTGTGGCGACGGGGCGCGGCTGGCCGAGGCGCTGATCTGCATGGCGGCGAGCCGGCCGTCGCCGGAACAGGTGCGCGCGCATTTCGACGCTGCACTGTCGTTCGCCGCCGTCGGCCGTCAGTGGGCCGCCGCGTATGCGCAGGTCCGCGATGAGCGGCGACGGAGGCGATCGTGAAGCTCGCGCTGGTGGTACCGGGTGGCGTGGATCGCAGCGGCGAGTTCCGCGTGATCCCGGTACTGCTGGCACTGATCGAGCGACTGGCGCGGAGGCACGAAGTCCATGTCTTCGCGTTGCAGCAGGAAGCCGTCGCGGGCCGCTGGGAGCTCGCCGGCGCCACGGTCCACAACATCGGCAACCGCTGGACCCGGCTGCGCGCGATCGCGGCGATCCGCGCCGAACATCGCCGTGCACCGTTCGATCTGACCCACGCGATCTTCTCCGGTTCCTGCAGCCTGGTCGCTGTGGCCGCGGCAAAGCTGTTGCGGCTGTCGAGCCTGGTGCATGTCGCCGGCGGCGAGCTGGTCGCGTTGCACGAGATCGACTACGGCGGACGACGGAAATGGAAAGGGCGGCTGCGCGAAGCGTGCGTGTTGCGCGGCGCCGATGTCATCACGGCGGCCAGTGCGCCGATCATCGACTCGCTGCAGGTACTCGGCCTCAAGGCGCGGCGCGTGCCGCTCGGCGTCGACCTGCGGGCATGGCCGCCGCTCGCACCGCGCGAGCGCAACGCGAAGCGGGCTCGGCTGATCCACGTCGCGAGCCTCAATCGCGTCAAGGATCAGCCAACGCTGCTGCGGGCGTTGGCTGCGCTGGTCGAAGCAGGGCTCGAATTCGAGATGGACATCATCGGCGTGGACACGCTGCAAGGCGAGATGCAGCGGCTGGCTGGCCAGCTTGGACTGGAACACCTCGTGCGCTTTCATGGATTCAAGACGCAGCGCGAATTGCGCCCGATGATGGAGTCCGCCGATCTGCTGGTGATGTCTTCGTTGCACGAGGCTGGTCCGCTGGTCCTGCTGGAAGCCGCAGTGGCAGGCGTGCCTGCGGTCGGTACAGCGGTCGGGCATTTTTCGGAGTGGTCGCCTTCGGCGGCGCTGGCCGTGCCCGTCAAGGATAGTGATGAATTGGCGAACGCCATCCAGCAAGTGCTTGCCGATGAGGGACTGCGGCTTCGACTGGCAAGGGAAGCGCAGCGCCGCGCGATGCGGGAAGACGCCGATTACACCGTTCAGGCATTTCAGGCCTTGTATCCGCAGCTTTTCCCTTTCGCGGCCCGGTGAAGCAAGCATGTCGAATTCGACTGACAGACGCATGCCATCCCTGGACGGATTCCGGGCGATCTCGATCCTGATGGTGTGCTACGGACACCTCAGTGGCACGCGGAATTTTCCCGTCTCTATCACGGAGTACGGCCGCTGGTGCGGCGATGTCGCTCATCTCGGCGTGCTGGTGTTCTTCGTGATCTCCGGGTTCCTGATCACCTCGCTGCTGATGAGCGAGCGTGAAATGACCGGGGCGATCTCGCTGAAACGGTTCTACGTGCGCCGGATAGTGCGCATCTTTCCCGCGTTCTACGCGTTCATTCTGGTCATGGCGATCGCGACGCTGTTGGGTGCGGCACCGCTGACGGGTCGGGATTTTGCTTACGCGCTCACATACATGGTCAATTTCGAGCCGAACCGCGCTTTGCAGATGGGACATCTTTGGTCGTTGTCGGTCGAGGAGCAGTTTTACCTCCTGTGGCCGCTGACGCTGCTGCTCTTGCGTGAGCGTCGCGCCTTGTTCGTCGCGGTCGCAGCGATCTTCATCGGTCCGTTGGTACGCGTGGCCATCCTCGAATGGATTTTTCGCATCGATCCCCATTCGCTCAATGGCATGATGACGAGCTTTCCTGCCATGTTCGATTACCTGGCTGCAGGTTGTGCGCTGGCCCTGCTGCGGCCATGGTTGCTGAGCCGAATGTGGTACCTGCGCCTGACCGCCAGTCCGTGGCTGGCGCTGGCGATACCGCTGGTGTTGCTGATCAATCGCATGGGCAGTCACACCATGGCGATATTGCTGGGAGCGCCGGTGATGAACGTGTGCATCGCGCTGCTGATCGAGTCGAGCACGCGTCATGCGAGTTCGCTGGCCGGACGCTTCCTCAACTGGAAGCCGGTGGTTTCTCTCGGTGTGCTGAGCTACTCCCTGTATCTGTGGCAATCGCCTTTCTTTGATCACCGATCCAACGCATGGATCAATGCGTTTCCGCAGAACCTGATGCTTGCTTTTCTCGCGGCATTGTCATCCTGGTTCCTGATCGAGCGCCCATTTGTTCGTTTGCGCAGGAGGTTGCGACGCAGCAGCGGGCTGCCGGCACGCGTGCAAGGCATGGCAGAGTGGAGAGCAGTTGAAGAAGCGGTGCCGACCGCACCCCGCTGGCACAGGCTAAGAGTGGGCGGATCACCGGTGCGTCGGGCTAGGCCTCCATAAACGGCATGCCCTGCCGTCGACGGTAGGCTTGATGAAAGCCTGCCGTGTGATGCAATTGGACGCCTTCCGCCAGATATTCGTCAGAAACCATGCGGCCGAGGAACAACGTATGCGAGCCGACTTCCTCGCTATGCACGATGGCCAACTCCTGAATGCGCAGCGCCGCGGCAACGGAAGGAATGCCGAATTCCCGCGACGGCCGGACAGGGAACGGAAGCGCATTCCAGTCCGGGAGCGGCTGCTTGTGATGTTGGGCGAGCTTGTATGCGACCGACTTCATCGTCGCAGGGATGCCGGACAGGGCAACCCGGCGCACCTCGCGCATGACGGGCACGGAAACGTTGTTGCTGCGTAGCGCGAGCGAAAAAAGTCCGCTCCGCTCCAGCGGGCCAATCAAATCCATCGGGAAGATATTCTGGTGGTCTGGCGTGTCGACCGAGACAAGCACGACTGGCCGCGGACACAGATAGGCGATCATGAGCTGCTGTACCGCGGAAGGCTCCGGAGCGAAGTGGTGCGGCGCGCGGTTTTTCAGCATGAGGCGATTCTGAAGCGACGCGTTCCACGAGCGCAGCGGCCAGCCGAGGCAGTGGTGTTCTCCAGCGGCGACATGGTAAAGCGTGATCGATGTCTTATCGGTAGCGATTGACGCCGTCTGCGCCAGACGCAAAGCGCCGAGCAGCTTTCCATTAGCGCGATCGTGGTACTCGAGTACCGGACATTGGCCGGCATCAAGACTGGTCGCGATCACCAGCGGCACGAGCGAAGCCACGGTATGGTCCGCCGTGACATCTGCCGAATGGCCGTCCCAGCGCAAGGTGGCAGTGACTACCTGCTGCGGAGGAACAACGGACACTGTCGACCATTGCGGCAATGGACGCACATACGGTCTTATCCAGTCTTTCCACATATCAGATCCGCCGAAACAGCAAAAACATGTAGAGATCGGTAGCCCATCCGAAGCCACGTGGAATGAGGCGTTCCAGCCGGAAATACGGTGCCGCTGCTCGTGCCACGACACGTGGCGCAAAACGATGGATCTGGCTTTCGCTGGCGATGGCGTAGCGACCGCGACGCACGAGGTTCATGACGTTCGCCCGCCACCAGCCATAACGCGCATCACCGAGGTAATAGGGATTGAGCATGCTGGCCAGGACAAAACCATCCGGCTGGACCACGTGCGACAACTCCTCGAACAGCACGGTGTGATCCGTGAAGTGGTTGAGCACCGCAAAGTTTGCCGTGACTGCCTGCACCTTGCAGGTGAGCGGTGACGCCACCGCGACAATGGTCTTGCGGGCGATTTCGTCGCGGCAGTACCGCACCAGGTATTCGCTCATTGCTGCCGAAGGTTCATGCACGAAAGTCAGATGTCCATTGGCGGCATAGGCCCTGGCATCGATACCGGTACCAGCACCGAAATCGAGCACGACGGCTCCCGCGGGCAGCAGACCCAGCGCAAGTTTCTGAAACCGGTCGCGCACCAGCCGGTCCCGCGGCGAGGCCAGCATGAATTCGTGGTACTGCTCTCCGGTATGCACGTTGTCGATTACCTTGCCGACCCACTCGTTGTCTTCGTCACGATCTTCCGCCTTTGCGGGCTGCATAAAGTCGAAACTTCGAAGGTTCTCTTCTGCCACGAAATTTCGCCACAAGCGGGCGCATCGCCCAACGCAGGCCGTACCACGGACGATGCACGTCCCAGTGGATCGACAGCGCGTCTTCCATCCTGCGCAGGCGCTCGTCAGTAAGGTATCCAAGCGTGGTAATCGAGTTGACGGCTATGCCATGATTTTGCAGGAAGGCCGCACGGCGCTCGGCGAGCATCTTCCTGCCGCTTTCCTCGCGGGCGTACCACGGCGTATCGCTGATGATCACCAGGCCGCCCGGTTTCACGCAGCGCAGCGTTTCGCGCAGGCTGGCCTCGTAGTCTTCGGCGTAATGAAACGAGGCGTTGAACACGGCGGCATCAAACTGTTCGTCCGCAAACGGAAGACGGCGGATCTCTGCCTGGAAACGCGGGAAAAGTTTCGGCAGGCGCGTCCGATAGTGCCGGGCAGCGCCCAGTCCATCGTGATCGTTGGTCAGCAGATCCACCGCGCATGGTCGATACCCCGCCATGGCCAGGCGATAGCTCATCCAGCCGTTGCCTGCACCGAGGTCAAGAATCCTGCTGCCGCGATCGGTACCATCCAGCAGATGCTGCACAAGGTAGTCGTAGCTGCGGGCCCTCATCTGCCACTGTCGACGGTTCCTTCCTGACGTATCCCGGTAAGGGAGAGCAAGGTAGAAGTCCTGGCTTTCGCTGCCGCGGCCCTCCGACTTACGTATCCGTTCGTAATCCTCCATGAAGCGGGCATGGTGCGCGATCGACTCCGGCGGCAACGCATGTGCGATATCGCCGTCGATCACGATGGAGAACCTGCACGCGGGGCAATCCTGTCCGTCGACATCGGTTCCGCATCGGGGGCATCGCAGGCGGATCTCCGATAGCGATAGATCCTCAGTGGCAAGGCCGGTGTGTTGCGCGCTCATCGCCCATCTGTCTCTGGCTGCGTGTGTCATTGACGGGCCGGTGCTAAGCCGCGGAAGCCGGGGTTTCCAGGGCCGCACGCACTACATACAGCGTGTCCATCCGCGGCACCGGTCGGGTGAGCAGGGTGAGGATGCGTCGGCCCTGGTTCTGTCTTACCCAGCTTTGCCCCTGCAGCCATAATTGTGTCCGGATCATGTCGGCGCGCTCTTTCTTGGCTTCTTGCGGAGGCCTGACACGATTCCTGACGTAGTGCCCGACTTCACGGAAGGAGCGCGACCATTCGATGCCAGCGAGCGCGTGCAGCCACAGTTCCGAGCACGAGACCTGGGTCAGCGTCTGATGGCGCGAAATCGTCCGCAGCAGGGGAGGGCAGTCGCGTTCGAGCCTGGCGAGCACGGCGTCGGGTATCGCACCCGGGTAGTAGCGCGCGAGCAGATGCAGCGGCGGCAACGCCCACCAGGGAGCGTCGACGGCGTGCTCATCCCACAGGACATTCCAGTCGTCTGCGCTCATGCGTGTTGCCAGCAGGGCGATGTCGTTCAGGTGCAACAGGCGCAGGCTGCGGCCACAGATGTTGCCAGCAGCGTGCAGCAGCAGATGATTCATCAACGCGCCGTTCGACGGATAGGGATTCAGGCCGGGCAGGGACTCTCGCGGATAGATACGCTCGGTGACGTCGATCGCCGATACCGGCAGCCGTTCCTGGATGCGCGTATGCAATTCGATATTGACCGGGGTGTCGCGGTGTTCGCCCAACCCCGCGGCGGGTCGACCCGTCGCCGGCTTGAAAACCCGATGCTTCCACGCGGCGAACGACTCCACGTAGCCGAGCTCCTGCAGCAGCTTGATCGTCGGTACGGCATCGTTCTCGCGGACCAGCAGATCGATGTCGGCCATCGGACGCTCGCCCGGCACGTAGATTCCCATCGCGTGCAGCGCGGAACCCTTCAGGGCAACGATAGCGAGCCCGGCGGCGCGCGCACCGGCGTCGATGCTTTCCAGTAATGACGTTATGCGTCGGTGGCGAAGCTCGACGTGTTCACGCTGGCTCTCGAGAAACTGTCGCCATGCCGGGTTTTGCCAGCGGGAAGATTTGCACAGCAGCGGCGACACGCCGTGTGCGGCGGCGGCAGCCGCGGCCAGCCGCCACTCGAGATCGCTCCACTCAGGCGTTGTGCTGCCCGGCTGCACCAGCTCGACGGCAAGCGCTTCGGTAGTGCGGCGCAAGCCGTCTCTAACGATTTTGAGCGGTGGCAGCATGGCGCAGCACCTGGGGATTGTCTTGCGCCGTGGCAAGCGGTGACGTGGCGTCTTCGTTACGGTGCGCCTGCTCGCAGGCGATCAACGCATTCCATCGCGCATCGAGCGCCGCGTCGTCCTGGCGGTAACGCTCCGGCTCCGTAGCGGCCTTCGATTGCTGCAGGGTGACCTGCTCATGCAGCAGATCGCGCACGCGACGATAGAAGTCCGAGTCGTAGGCGCCGCGGAACATCATGGCCAGATCGCCGCTGTCCTGCCAATGCGTCTTTGCGCCAAGCTGCGCCTTGACCTTCTCGTAGAATTTGGTGCCGGGCAGTGGATAGGAAACGCTGACGCCGATGTCGTCCGGCGCGGCTTGCACGACCAGTTCGCGGGTGGCCAGAAGATCGGCCAGTTGCTCGCCCAGATAGCCGAGCTGGATGAAGAAGCCCACGCGAATGCCGTGCTCGCCCAGCCGCATGCGGGCGGTGATCAGGTCGGCGACCTTGGTGCCCTTGGTCATCGCGTCCAGCACGCGCTGGCTGCCGCTCTCCGCACCGATCCAGGCCTCCGCGCAGCCGGCCTGCTCGAGCGCGCTGGCCATGCGCTCGCTGATCAGGTCGGCGCGGGTCTGGATGGTGAAAGGCACCGATCCGTCCGCAGTACGCAGGTGCGCGGCGAACTCCGTCACCCAGTCGACGTGGAAGCCGAAGATGTCGTCGGCCAACCAGATGTGATCGGGCCGGAACCTCTGTTTCAGGTAGGTCATCTCCGCCGCGATGTCCTGCGGGCCGCGTTGCTTGTAGTGGTTGCCCCAGATCGGCTTGGCGCACCAGTTGCAGCGGAACGGACAACCGCGCGAGGCCGCCATGTTGAGGCTGAAGTAGCCGTGCCGTTCGTTCCACATCGTACGATAGCGTTCGATATCGACCAGATCCCAGGCGGGCCGGCCGGCCAGTCGCGGATCCGGCGGCTGTGCGCCCAGGCGCTTCAGTTGCGCCTCTCCGTTCACCAGGGTGGCGACGCCAGCGATGCCGGATGCCCAGACTTGGGCATCGATTTCCGGATCGCGGTCCAGTCGCTCGATCAATTCGACCAGCGCCGCGATGCCTTCGCCGATCAGCACGGCATCGGCACCCGCGGCGAGAAAGGCATCCGGATGGTCCGAGGCATCAGAGCCTGCAACGATCACCCGTGCACCGTGCGCGCGCGCTTCAGCGATCATCCGGCAGGCCGCTTCGCGCATGCGGCCGAGACACATCTTGGTCAGATAGTTGAAGTTGTCCTCGTAGATGACTATGACGTCCGGCCGGGCAGTCTGCAGCGATGCCTGATAGTCCTCGACACCGTCGGCCAGCATCGCGTCGAACAGGCTGATGGCGTGCCCCATCTCTCTCAGCAGCGCGGCGACCTGGATCGTGGCGAGCGGAGGATAGGGCTTGCCGCGTTCCCACTGCTTCCGGTCGTAACGCAAGAAGTAGGAGTGGCCAACCTGGATATTCAGCATCGCGAAAGGTCTCGTAAGCCGTGAGGCAAGCTGCCCAGTACATCGACGTCGGTCCGGCGTGCCGGCTCCAACGATCAATGTTGACTGGACGTGAGTGCTTCGGTGGACGGCTTCGGTTGCTTCGCGCGGCAAAATAGTCGGATGTCGAGCGCAGCAGGTGCCGTCGACGCGCCGCGCAATTTCCGGCGAACCGCGGTCGTCCGCGGCGCCGACGCAACCTTTTCTCGCCGAAGTGGTACTTACTTGCGAACCTGTTCGTATCCGCGCAGTGCGGCGCCCGGCAATCAGACGGCTGAAATTTTTGATCGACGACGATGGCCTTGGCTTCTGCGCCGGTGTTCAAGACGCCGGTGCAGACCCTTTCTGCGAGCGGCCGGCTGATCGCCGCTTCACGGTGTGCCGGCAGATCCTGGGCGGATGCTTCCGCTTCGAAAGCACCAGCGTGGCGCTGCTGGGTCTGGTCGAGGCTGCCTACGCCGAATTGCCATCGCACCATCTGCCGATGGACGCGCCGGAATTCCGCATTGAGCTGCGCCTGCTGCCGCGCCAGGCTTCGCCGGACGTCGCCGAGCCGCCAGCGGTGCAGGTGCACTCCGGTGCGGGCCTGCTCTGCGGCGTGATGGATGCATCGAACTACGTGGTGTTGGCGCCCGAGCAGCGTCGCGCCCTGGTGGTGGCGTCGGAGGACATGCTCGGTCACCCCTACCATCTGCGCTATGAACTCATCGAATTTGCCGTCTTCACCCTGGCGACGCGCGGACTGGGCCTGGTGCCCTTGCATGGCGCCTGCGTCGGCCGGGAGGGGCGCGGCATCCTGTTGCTGGGAGCCAGCGGTTCGGGCAAATCGACCTTGGCCTTGCACAGTCTGCTGCGGGGTCTGGACTTTCTCGCCGAAGACGCGGTTTTCGTGCAGCCTGAGAGCATGCTTGCCACCGGCGTCGCCAATTACCTGCACGTGCAGGCCGATGCGCTGCGCTTCATCGACGACCATGCAACCCGGCGCTGGATCAGCCAGGCGCCCATCATCCGCCGTCGCAGCGGGGTGGAGAAGTTCGAAGCCGATTTGCGACAAGGCCATGGCCGGCTCGCGGTGGCCCCGCTGAAGCTGATCGGTGCGGTATTCGTTTCCGGTCAACCGGCCGATGATCTCGATGTGCTGTTGAGCGTTATCCCCCAGGGCGAGATCGCCGCCCGATTGTCTGCCGATCAGGCGTATGCGGCCGTGCAGCCGGGCTGGCAGCGCTTCGAACAACGAATGATGCACATGGGGGTCCACCAGTTGCACCGCGGGCGTCATCCGCGGGATTCCGTTGCTGCGTTGCGCTGGTTGCTCGACTGATACCGTTGCATCGCGTCCGGTGCCACACTAGGAAAAGGGTCACTTCATGAGGGTCACGAAAATGAAAAAACGTCTTGCGGGATCGATGGCACTGGGTGCGCTGGTAGCGCTGGCTTCGGCGATGCCGGCTCTTGCCGCACTCGGGCCTGGCGCCATGGCACCGACATTCACGGCCCAGGCCAGCCAGGCAGGCAAGGAGTTCACCTTCTCCCTCGCCGATGCCCTCAAGAAGGGACCGGTGGTGGTGTACTTCTACCCGTCGGCCTATACGGGTGGTTGCGATCTTGAAGCGCACACCTTTGCGGTCAACCGGGACAAGTTCGACGCGGCTGGCGCGACCATCATTGGCGTATCGGCCGACAGCATCGAACGCCTCGATGCTTTCTCGGCGGATCCGAAATACTGCGCGGGCAAGTTTCCGGTCGTTTCCGATGCCGGCGTCAAGGTTGCGCTTTCCTACGACCTGAAGGCTGAGGCGGCACAGCCGGGCATGCACGATGTGCGCGGCGTGGCGATCGATCATGCCTTCATTCCCCGCACTACCTTTGTCATCGACCGCCACGGCAAGATCGTTGCCGCGTTTTCCTCGGAGACCGATCATCTGCGGCCGGACGAGCATGTGAAGCGGTCGCTGGCCATCGTGCAGCAGCTTCAGGCTGGCAAGACGCCGTAATCCGCTTCGGCTCAGGCCGCGCGGTGGCGCGCGCAACTTTTTCCCATGTCGGCCGCACTTACGGGGATGGGAAAGCTTGTCCGGAGTAGCGCCGTTCTGAATCGCCATGAAGTGCCGTCGAAGCCATGGCCGATGCTGTCGGCCAGCGGCATGGGCTCGTAAAGATGTCGGGTGAGCCAACGCCGGCATCGGATCGGGCACACGATCTGCTGCGTTCGCTGCTGCGTACGCTCAGTGTCAGCGAGCTGATGGAAACGGCAGTGTATGTGGTGCTGTCGCTGGGTGCAGCGTTTGCCGGCAGTCTCGCGGCGGTGCTGCTGGTGCCATTGGTCCAGCCGGGGCACACGCTTCCGTTCGGCAGCGTGCTGTTCGATGCACGCCGTAGTGTTGAAATGCAGGCGGTCATCTTCGCCGCCGCGATGGCTGCCTTCGCCCTGTTGCGTTGGCAGGCGGCATACCTGGGAGCGCGCCTGGTGGGTCGTTACGGCATGAGCCTGCGCCGTCGCGTGCATGCGCGCCTGGTTGACGCGCCCCTGACGTCGCTGGCGGATTCGACGTCTGCGGAAATTGCCAACGTCCTCACCCACAACGTCGAGCTCATCGTGCAGGGTTTCAGCGCCTTGCAACAATTGCTGATCGCCAGCGTCACCGCCGCCGTCAGTCTCGGTTTCGCGTTCTGGGTATCGCCACCCTTGATGCTGGCGGCGCCGCTGCTCGCAGCTCTGGGACTGCTGGCATCGCGTGCCTATGGCCGCGAGCAATCGTTGGTCGGCCGCCAGTACGTCGTGGACATGACTCGACTGTTCTGGCACAGCGAGGATTTTCCGCGACGCCTGCGCCACGTCCGTTCGTTCGGCAGGGAGGACATGGAGAAGGAAAGTTACGGCGCCATTTCCGCGCGGCTGTGCCATGGCTACCGGCGTCAACTGGAGCTGGTGGCTTCCGGGCGGCTGATGCTCGAATTGCTGGCGGCAGCGGGGATTGCGGCGCTCTTTGTGCTCGCCCATCGCTGGCACGGGATCGATCAGTCGTCGCTTATCGCGGTGTGCCTGCTGCTCGGACGCTTGCTCCCGTATCTGGTGTCGACCCGGCAGAGTTTTCAGCAGCTGCGTTCGGCCGCTCCGGCATTCGAACTGTGGCAACGGTATATGAACCTCGATTCGGCCCGGCAATCCGTGATGCCATCGCACGCGTTGACTTCCGGTGGTGCGCTGCATATCGAACGGATGCGACTGATACCGCCAGCGTGCGGTCTCGATGTCAGCGACCTGGTGCTGGTGCCCGGGAAGCTGACCCTCATTTCAGGTGACTCAGGCATCGGCAAGAGCAGCCTGGTCGACGTTCTGGCGGGCATGATGACGCCGGGGACTTTTGCGGCGCGCGCAGGCGAACGGCCGATCGATTTTGACGAGTATCGCAAGCTCGTGCGGCATGGTGCCTACGTCAGCCAGAGTGTCCGGCCCTGGCAGCATTCCGTACGCGAGTGTCTGCTGTGGGCCGCACCCGAAGCCACCGACGAGATGTTGCGCAACGTGTTGACGGACGTGGGACTCGACAAGCGACTGGCGACTTCGCAGCACGGACTCGACACGGCGCTGCACGGCTCGTCGAGCCGGCTTTCCGGAGGTGAGCTGCAGCGGCTGCTGCTCGCCCAGGTCATTTTGCGACAGCCTTTCCTTGCCCTGCTGGACGAGGCCACCAGCGCACTCGACGCCGCTTCGGAGATCGTGGTTCTTGCGGCGCTAAAGCGCCGTCTACCGCAGACGATCCTGATCGTCGTGTCGCATCGGGCCGACGTGGCGACGGTCGCGGACCAATGCCTGAACATCGGCAACAACCATGTTACGACGGTTGTCGGGAAAGCTGACCTGCAGCGCGCCGTGCCGTTGTTCGGTCCATCGGATCGCTTCAAGTCCTAGACCGACATTCAATGCTTGCCGACCGCGCTCAAGGTGCAGGAGGGGTTCTGCATGAACGTTCCTCGGGTACAAAAGAAAGAAGCCACCTCAAGGGTGGCTTCAGACTTGGTGTTTCGTTGGTGGGCGATGCAAGGATCGAACTTGCGACACCTGCCGTGTGAAGGCAAAAAACCGACCTTTTTCGAACTCTGGCGAACAGCATAAGTCTTTGAAATAGCTTATAACATGTGCATTGTCGTTCACTGTGATTCGCTGTAGGATTTCCGTATCACGTCCGTACGGAAAGAAAATGGCACGTTTCGATATCGACAAAGCCCGCGTGCGCAACCGCCTAGAAGCACGCCGCGAGCCCTATTGGGGCGCGCCGATCGAGCGAGGTTTGTTCGTTGGCTTTCGTAAGACCGACACTGGCGGTACGTGGATTGCACGCCAGCGCGACGACGACGGCCGTCAGCGGTATCAGTCGATCGAGCACGCCGACGCGATGGCCTATGACGACGCGGTGAAAGCGGCGCGTGCATGGGCAAAGTCCCTGCAGGCGGGGATTGATACAAGCGAAGTCCAGACCGTCGGTGATGCCTGCCGCGCGTACGTCGCCGACCGCCGCCGCGAAGTGGGCGACGCGAACGCCGATGATGCTGCGGGTCGGTTCGCTCGTACGGTGGACGGCCATTCGCTTGCCCGCGTGAAGCTGGCCAAGTTGCGCGCGGCGCAGATTAAAGACTGGCGCGCGGCGCTGGACATGGCGGACGCTAGCAAGAACCGCACACTCTCGGCGTTGAAAGCGGCGCTTAATTTTGCAGTCGCATCGCGCTACGTCGACGCGGGTAGGGCGGTGGAGTGGGACAGCGTGAAGCCGCACGCGGTGACGACCCGCCGCGAGCTGTATCTGGATCGGGTGCAACGCCGCGCACTGCTGGAGCACATCCCCGACCACGCACGGCCGTTCTTGCGCGCGCTGTGCCTGCTACCGCTGCGCCCCGGTGCGCTGGCTGCGGCCACGGCGGGGCATCTAGACGCCAAACGCGCGCGCCTGCGCATTGCCAGCGACAAGGCCGGGGAAGGGCGAGTGATTGCGTTGTCTCCCGATGCGTTGGCGCTGCTACGTGCGCAGTCCCGCGGGAAGCTACCGGGCGCGCCGCTGATCGCGTACACCGACGGCACGCATTGGCACAAGGAACGATGGAAGCAACCGATCACGAAAGCCGCACGCGCCGCCAAGCTGCCGCCGGCAACCTGCGCGTACACCCTGCGCCATAGCGTCATCACCGACATGCTGACCGGCGGCATGGACTCGCTCACCGTCGCGCGCATGGCCGGCACGTCGCTGGCCATGATCGAAAAGCACTATGGGCACCTGTTGCACGACCACGCGGCGAAGGCGCTGCAGGAGCTGGCGCTGTGACGCTACCGACGTGGACGAAAGACGAGCACGGTCGCTGGACGTGCGACGACTTGGACGAGATTGGGTTCGCGCAACGCGCCCGCTTTGTAGGCTTCAAAGTCCCGGAGTTCGACCTCTGGGCAGCGACTCTCCCGGATGATGAAGGCATGCGCGAGCTTGTCGAGCGTCGCGCCAACGCGAAAGCTGCGCGCAGTCACGACGCGATGATGCGGCATCTGGAGTTCATGCATGCGCAACGCCAATACGTCGAGCACAGAGGGGAGATACTGCCGCTGGCGCGCGAAGGCGAAAAGACGATCACGACCCGGAAGAAGGCAGCAGGGACTACAAACGCGAAGGCTAAGGCAGTCCATGCCGCACGTAACGAGCGGCTGGCGAAGCGTGCTCGGCGACTGATCCAAGCCGGCGAGGCAACGCCGCGCACTGTTTCTGGCGTGCTGGTCGAACAGGGTCAAACCGACGGTCTGAAGGTCAAAGCAGTGCGCGACATTCTGAAAAAAGCGGGCGTGCGTTAGCGGTTGTCCGTTTCGTGTGAATGATGGGACTCCGAAGCCGCGAATTGTTCGCTGGCATTCGGAGTTGTCCCATGCAATCCGCAATCCATCCGGCATCTATCGCCCCCACTTTCAGGCCACTGGTGCCTGCCTGTCGGGATCACGGCATCGGGCGCACGAAAGCCTTTGAGCTCGCCGCCGCCGGCTTGCTGGACACCTTCACGGTGGGCCGGTCCCGTTTCGTCCTACTTGAATCCCTGCGAACGTTGCCCGAGCGGCTGAAGGCGCAAGGCGGTGCGAAGTGAAGCGGGCTCCGATGCAGCTGGACGCTGCGCGGGCCGTAGTAGTCGCCAATCTGCCGGGCCTGTACTCGCGCCGTGACCAGCGCGGTATTGATCGACTCGCCAGAATCCTGCAATCCCTTGACGTCGCCCATACCGTCGACGGCCGGCCGATACACGCCGAATTGCTGCGGGTTTGGAACGTCGCGGGCTGGCAATCGAGCAACCCGGCCGCGCTGGCTGCCGTGACGATTGCTGCAACATTGCGCCCGGATGCGCTGGCTCCCGCCGAGCAATCCACGCTGGATACCCTGAGTGCTGGGGGTGCAGCATGATTCCCGAGAGTGGTCTCCCCGTTAAACATTGCGACTACGAAAACCTGCGCATCCGCGACGTGATCCCCGCGCCGGCCGGCTGCTTCTCGGTGTTGGAAGGACCCGAGGGAGTAAAGCACCGGCGCGTCGTTGCGTTCGCACTGGTGACCGCAGAGGGCGATTCGTGGCTAGAGCCGTTTGGAGAAAACGGTCTTGTCTATGGCAACCGCACACCGGGCGAGACCCCGCGGGCTCTTGAGTGGGTGTCGCAAGGAATCCCCCGACAATGACCAATAATCTTGAGCACGCAGTGGCACTCGCTGGCGCCGGCTGGCGCGTCCATCCCTTGCGTCCCGGTAGCAAGCTGCCGATGTTGCCGGGCTGGCAGCATGTCGCAACGAATGATGCGGCGACCGTGGCCGCGTGGTGGTCCGATACGCCGGCCGCGGGGATTGGCATCGCCACCGGTGCGCCGGTGTTCGTCCTGGACGTCGACACCGCCAACGGCAAAGCCGGCGCAGCATCACTCGCCGAACTGATTGCTCGGCATGGCCCATTGCCGCAGACGCTGACCGCTCGCTCCGCGTCCGGTGGGCGGCACTACTATTTCGCTAGCACCGAGCAGATCCGTAACAGCGCCGGCAAGGTGGGCGAAGCGTTGGACGTCCGCGGCGCTGGCGGCTACGTCGTTGCACCGCCGACGATCATCGACGGCTGCGCCTATCAATGGGCTGATCTATCCCCGATCGCACCAGCCCCGGCCTGGCTTGTTGCTGCGGCGCTTGCTGCTGCGCCGGTCGCCGATCGGCCCGCAACGCCGACCACAATCGAGTCGACGCCCGAGTTACTCGCCGACCTAGCCGATGCGCTGCTGGTGCTGGATGCCAGCGACCGAGACCAGTGGATTAAGGCCGGCGCCGCGCTTCGCGCACTCGGCGATGCCGGCCGCGAGTTGTGGGTTTCATGGAGTGAGACAAGCCCGAAGCACAACGCTGACACCGATCCCAATACGTTCGAGACGATCGGCCATGATTCCACGGGACCGGCTGCGATCTTCGCGGCTGCCGCTCGCGCGGGCTGGCAAAATCCGGCCGCCATGCGCCGAGCATCGGAACTGTTCGGCCGCCAGCCGCTACCAGTACCAGTCGACGCCACCGCCGGGCCGACGTTGCGCCCGGTGCCGATTGCTGACGTGATGGGCGCAACAGTCGCACCGCCGCAGTTCATCGTTAACCCGCTGATCCCTGCCGGCCATCTGACGCTGTTCGGTTCGCATGGCGGCAGCGGTAAAAGCATCCTCGCCCTGGCCATCGGCGCGCACGTTGCGGCCGGTCAACCTTGGGCCGGGCTCACGGTGCAGCATCGCCCGGTGCTGTTCGTGTCGCTGGAGGATGCCGCGGAGATCGTGCGGTATCGACTGCGCAAAATTATCGAAGGCTACCAGTTGGACGCCGCGGCGGTGCTGGCTAGGCTGACCATTCTGGACGGTAGCGCCGGGCTGTCTGCGCTGATGACGGAACACGCCGCGTTCGGTGTGCGCTCGCTGGTGCCGACGGCCACGCTTGGCGAGCTGCGCGCTGCGGTGGGCAATGCTGGGTTGCTGATAATCGACAACGCATCGGACGCCTACGACGGCCCCGAGAATGATCGGAGGCAGGTGCGGGCGTTCATCCGCGAACTGGCGGGACTCGGCCGCGCCAACAATGCCGGCGTGATGCTGCTGGCACATATCGACAAGGCAGCGGCAAGGTTCGGCGCCGCGGGGAACAGCTACAGCGGCAGCAGCGCATGGCATAACTCGGCACGCTCGCGTCTCGCGCTTGTCGACACGCGTAGCGGCAAAGAGCTCGTGCAAGAGAAATTGAATTTAGGTGCGAAGGCCGCGCCGATCCGTCTCGCGTGGACGCCTGCCGGTGTGCTGATTCCTGACCGTGCGGAGTACACCGACGGCGCGACCGGATCGGATACCGACGCGGTGCTGGCGGCGATCGCGGCCGCAGTGGCCGATGGCGTGAACGTCCCCGCGGCGCGGAGCGGTCCAGCGACAACCCAGCGGGTACTGGAAAACCTGCCCGATCTGCCGGCATCCCTGCGCGGCGCGCGTGGGCGCGAGGACTTCTGGGCGGCAATTACCGACCTGCAGCGGAGCGGCCGAATTGTGGTCGAGGAATATCTAAACGACTCGCGCCACCGACGGGAGAAATTTACCGTTGCGCCAGTGCGCCAGTTAGCGCCAGTTGTAGAACCAGCGCAAACCAGCGTCTCGGCGCATGGAACGCGCGCCAGTGCGCCAGTTCCGGGTGCAGGGGTATAAGGGGAATGAGAGCCGCAAATAACCAGCGCGTTGCCGTCCCCGTCACTTGGGACTGTCAGGTCGGCCGGGCTAGTTTCAATTCGTCAATGCGTCGACTTCTAGAACAGATTCTGCATGCTTGAGCTGCGTCCACTCCGCTGTTTCTGGGCCGTTGCCGCGGCGGATGACCAACACGTATGCGAGCCACGATGCAAACACATCTTTTGCGTCTGATTTGATTTGGGCGTTCTTCGTTTTTGCTACGAACGGTCTATAAAGCTCAGTGCCCTTCGTTTTGGCATCTGCTTCGCACGCGTCCAGCTTCTTGCGTTCGTCATCGAACGTTGCCGAATCGCTGGGCTGGCCGCGCATTTCGGCAAGTGTATTTTGGGTGTCTAGCGATGCGGTCAAATCTTGGCATGTCATAGAGATTTGATTGAGGCCGTCTGTAAACGCCTTCGCATCACTTTGTTGGTCGGCCACTGAAGCCGTGGAAACTGCTACAGCCAGCACCGCGAGCGCGGCGGCAAAAATCCGTTTCATACGTTCCCCCTGTCATGCGCCGTTGCAGCGCCAATGCAGCATAGCGCCCCGGTTCGTCGGTTCCACCTGACATGTGTGGTGTCGGCGTAGCCAGACACCTAGTCGGCTCGGGCCAGACTCGCGGGACAGACGCAGGATTGCGCAATGGATCAGCTGGCGGTGTCGGCGATTTGCGCGCGAGCGTGTAAGCCATTCCCTGCCGCCATCTCGTCGCTCTTGATACTGACGATTTCGTCAGTAATATCAATTACTTGCATTAGTTTTTTGTGGCCTGTAGCGTGCCGGTCATTCATTGGCCGGGAGGGTCACGACGTTGACCACTTTGCAACTAAAGCTTGTCGCCACCGATACCGCCGCAGGTTCGTTCTCTGGACTGGCCGCCGTATTCAACGAGGTGGACAGGCAGAACGATTCGATCCGCCCCGGCGCATTCGCTGCGACGCTCGCCGAGTGGGCCGCCCGCGGCTACGGCATCCCCTTACTGCGCCAGCACGATCAGACCTTGCCCATCGGCAGCATTTACGCGGCCAAAGAGACCCCCGACGGTTTGCTGGTGCAAGGCCGCATCGCGACATCCACCGCTGCCGGTGCCGAGGCGCACGCACTCGCTATGGCCGGCGCGCTGTCCATGTCTATCGGATACACGACCCCGCCCGATTCCACGCGCGTTATCGACGGCGTGCGCTACCTGTCGGCCGTCGACCTGCACGAGGTCAGCGCCGTATCGGTACCGGCCGCCGCTGGTGCCAAGTTCACCGAGATAAAGAGCGCGGCCGACTGCAACACGATTCGAGAATATGAAGCCCTTGTGCGTGATGCATTGGGGCTTTCATCGCGTACTGCGAAGGCGGTCGCAAGCAAGACCTATTCCCTGGTCAACCCCCGTGATGGTGGAGACCCGCAACGCGATGTTGCGCCGGAAACCCTGACCAAGGCGCTCGCCATATTGGCCGCGTCCAATCCCCATTCGAGGTAAGACCCAATGAACAACCATTCCATTCTCCGCACGCTCAAGCTGGGCCAGCGCCTGCAGACCAAGGCCGCCGACGGCGACCCGTTGCTGGCAGCTGTCGCCGATCATGCAGCCCGCTTCGAGAAAGCCGCGGCAGTATCGGCGCTTGAGATCAAGGCACTGAAGGATGCGAACGCCGAACAGAGCGAACTGGTCAACGGCATGGCGCAGGAAATCGCCGAGATGAAGACGGGCGCGCGAATCGTCGGCGATAATTTCAACGCTGCGCCGTCCCCGTCGGCGGAGTTCGTCAAGTCGTCACAGCTGCAGGCCATGCGCGACGGCGCGAACGGTACAGGCCGCGTCACGCTCAAAAGCGGCGGTCTCAAGCTGCTGACCAAGGCCATCTCGAATACTGGCGTGGGTCAGTCGGGCGACCAGTCCTACAGCGTCGCGCCGGATCGTGACAGCAGCAACTTGTGGGCAAACCCCCAGCGCCGTCTGTCGCTGATCGACGCCATGCCCACGTTGCCGGTGAGCACCGCGACGTTCCTTTACATGCAGTTGTCGGGATACGCGAACGCTGCAGCCGTGCAGGCAAAGGAAAATGACGCCAAGGTACAGGGCAGCATGCCCACTGCCGAGGTCACCGCCAACATTGCGACTGTCGCCCACTTCGTGCGGTCCAGCCAGCAGGTGATCGACGACGCTCCAGCGCTGGCGTTCCAGCTCGATAACCTGCTGTCGTATGGCTGCATGTCGAAGCTGGAAAACCTGTTGATTAACGGCACCGGAGGCGCTGGCCAGATCAAGGGTCTGCTGGCGTATGCAACGCCCTTCGCTGCTACTGGTGCCGCCGCGGCGGATCGTATCGGCGAGGCGCTGGACGAACTGGACAGCAACGGCTGGCACGCGTCGGTAATTGTCTTGTCGCCGGCCGACTGGGGCGCCATCCAGCGCGAGCGGTCGACCACCAACGGCCAGTATGTGCTGGGCAGTGCGCGCAACCCGGCGCCGCCGTCGTTGTGGTCGGTCCCCGTGGTGACGTGTCCAGCGCTGGCCGCCGGTACTGCCCTGGTGCTGGACGCTTCGCAGCTGGCGCTGCTGGACCGTCAGGAAGTCGTGGTCGCATCGAGCCGCGAGGATGGCAGCAACTTCACCACGAACATGGTGACCACGCTGGCCGAACTGCGCGCCGGCCTCGCTGTGTTCTCGCCGGGCGCGGTGCTGTCGGTGGATCTGACGCCGACCACGTAAGGAACAACGGCCGCGGTATGTGCGATCGGGGCGGCCAGCAATTGCATACCCGACGCATGTCGCCCAGCTGGCGGTGGTGACTCCAATACAACACCAGCATGCAGCGGTACGCGGTAGCCCTCGGGCGCGTCAGCCCGCCGAGCCCTGCACCAGCCCCCGGCCAGCGCGATCTGGTGCGGGGGCAACCTACCCAGTAATTACAGACCCCATAGGGCGGAATCAAACCTCCCGTATCGGTCGCTGCGGACCGCGTGGGCAGCTAAACATTCACATCCACAAATGAGATATTCCGATGGCCGCCCACCGCAAACCCAGCAACGTATTGCAACTATCGGGCGCCTTCGCGAAGAATCCGAACCGCACCCGCACCGACCCAACACCCCGCGGGCCGATTGGTTCAGCCCCCCGGCAGGTGCCGATTGCTTTTCGCAAGGCGTGGGATCTGATCGTGAAGGCGTGCCCCGAGGGTGTTCTAGCTGATCGTGACCGCCTTGCCGTCGAGATTGCCGCATCCCTGTTCGTCCAGTTCCGCGCTGCGCCCGCAGACTTCCCCGCGGTCAAACTCGCGCGCCTGCAGTGCCTGCTAGCTGATCTGGGCATGACACCCGCGGCGGCATCGCGTGTCACCGCCGCACCGAAGCCCCAACGCAACGACTTTGACGACTAGAGCGACCCGCCACCGTCCATTGCTGCGTGCGACGCCTTGAGGCGAGCTAGGCAAGAGTCAAAGTTTTCCTTTTCAATTTCTGCCGGCGTCATACGTTTGGCGTCAGACTCAGCCTTCTTTCGCAGGTCGTCGGAGAGTTCAGGGAAATGGTTCTCCAATAGCGCAAGCCGATGCGTGCCCGTCAAATGGAACCGACGACCGGGGCGCTACCTTCTAAATCGAACGCACCCATTGAAATCATGGGCTGTTCAATGCCATTCGCAGTCGTGTGCACTAGCTGCCAATCGGTAAATCGCCCATGAAAATCGGGCGCGTCAAAAAACGCATTCCAGCGATGCAGGTCGAGATACATAAGGCTGTCACCAGCGACCGGCAGCACCGACAACACTGGCCCCGAAGCCGTGAAGTTCAGGGTTCCAACTTTCAACATCGGGTCACCTTGCGCCTTCTGCGTTTCAATCTTGAAAGAGAGAACGAGATCCGGGAGAAGGATTACGCTCAACTCCGATAAGTGCCCCGTTGTTTGAACTCGAAAGCGATCTTGGCCAGTCAGCCGAACGAAGGCCCTGCGGGTTTCGTCGTTCTTCGGCGTTTCAATGCCGACGCATAGGTCACTGTTGGAAGTCCCTTGTTGCAACCAGTAGAAGAACTTTCCCGGTTTGATTTTTTCCATAGCGCTGACGCGCGCCGAATCAAACGGAATTCCTATTGCCATGATCTGCTCCCCTGTAGCTGCCGATGAGGGAAGCAGGTTACCGGGGCGGGGACTCCTGAGTATGTAGGCGTATCCCGACGGACGATCAACGGCACGCGCAACGGTGGCGTTTTCGTTTCGATATGGGTTTCCGTACAGGCGTCCGTACAACGAAAAAAGCCACCCGGTGAGGTGGCCTAATCCGTTGATTCTATTGGTGGGCGATGCAAGGATCGAACTTGCGACACCTGCCGTGTGAAGGCAGTGCTCTACCGCTGAGCTAATCGCCCGCCGAGAACGCGGCATTTTAGGGGGAGTCGCGGGGCGGGTCAATGGTTGGTGCGGGCCTGCCGCTCCGAGCGGGGCGTCCCGCAGGCTGCGAGTCGGCCGACGGTGATGTGTGTGGAGGGTTGTAAACTCGCCACTTTTCCAATGCCGAAGCGCCTGACCATGGACTTTCTCAGCACCCAACTTGCCCACATCCTGCACGCGCTGCAGAATTTCCAGCTGACGCCGTGGAAGATCGTCGGCCTGCTCGGCTCGGTGATGTTCACCAGCCGCTGGTTCGTGCAGCTGTACTACACGCGCAAGCACAAGCGGGTGGTGATGCCGCTGTCGTTCTGGTGGCTGTCGGTGGTGGGCAGCGCGTTGCTGCTGGCTTATTTCACGGTCGGCAAGAACGATTCGGTGGGCATCATCTCGAATTTCTTCCCGGCATTCGTTTCGGTCTACAACCTGATCGTGCACCTGCGCCATCGCAAGAACAGCATCACCGGCGACACGATTGCGTGAGCCTGGCCGAGCGGGTGTGCAAGCCTGCTCGGGATCATGAAAGCTACTCGGGATCGTAGTCGAGGTTGGAGGCGAGCCAGCGTTCGGCTTCGGCCAGCGTCCAGCCTTTGCGTTTGGCGTAGTCCTCGACCTGTTCCTTGCCGAGCCGGCCCACCACGAAGTACTGGCTGTCCGGGTGGGAGTAGTACCAACCGGAGACGGCGGCGGCGGGGTACATCGAGAAACCCTCGGTGAGTTCGATGCCGGTGTTGCGGGTGACGTCGAGCAGGGCGAACAGGGTGGTCTTTTCCGTGTGGTCGGGGCAGGCCGGGTAGCCGGGTGCAGGGCGGATGCCGCGGTATTTCTCGGCGATCAGCTCGTCGTTGCTCAGCACTTCATGCGGTACGAAACCCCAGAACTCGCGGCGCACGCGTTCGTGCATATGCTCGGCGAACGCCTCGGCGAGACGGTCGGCCAATGCCTTGAGGATGATCGAGGAGTAGTCGTCGTAGTCGGCCTGGAAGCGGGCCAGATGTTCCTCGATGCCGAGGCCGGCAGTGACCGCGAAGCCGCCGATCCAGTCGGGCTTGTCGAACTCCTTCGGCGTGATGAAGTCGGCGAGGCACAGGTTCGGCCGCTCGATCGGCTTGTCGGCCTGCTGGCGCAGGCTCAGCAGGGTGGCGAGCCGTTCCGTGCGAGCAGTGTCGGCATATACCTCCACGTCATCACCGACGTTGGCCGCCGGCCACAGACCGATCGCGGCACGGGCGGTCAGCCACTTTTCGGTGATGATCTTGTCCAGCATCGCCTGCGCATCGCGGAACAGTTCGCTGGCCTGGGGGCCGACGACTTCGTCGGTGAGGATGGCAGGGTAGTGACCGGCCAGTTCCCACGCCTGGAAGAACGGCGTCCAGTCGATGTACGAGCGAATCGCGGCGAGGTCGTAATCGTCGAATACGGTGACGCCGGGTCGGTTCGGCTGCGGCGGCTGGTACCCGGCCCAGTCGCAACGGAAGCGCTGCGCGCGCGCCTTGGCCAGCGGCACCAACTGTTTGCCGGGGCCGCGGTTGCGATGGCGTTCGCGCACGTCGGCATATTCGGCGCGCACCTTGGCGAGGAAGTCTTCGACCAGATCCCTGGTCACCAGCGATTGCGCCACGCCGACCGCGCGCGAGGCGTCCTTCACCCACACCGTGCCGGCCTTGTAATGCGGCTCGATCTTCAGCGCGGTATGCGCGCGCGACGTGGTGGCGCCGCCGATCAGCAGCGGGATGTGGAAGTTCTGCCGCTGCATTTCGCGCGCGACCTGGCTCATCTCCTCCAGCGACGGCGTGATCAGGCCGGACAGGCCGATCATGTCGGCCTTCTCGGCAATCGCGGTTTCCAGGATCTTTTGCGCCGGCACCATCACGCCCAGGTCGATCACCTCGAAGTTGTTGCAGCGGAGTACCACGCCGACGATGTTCTTGCCGATGTCGTGCACATCGCCCTTGACCGTGGCCATGATGATCTTGCCGTTGTTTTTGCCCATGTCGCCGGTGCGCAGCTTTTCGGCCTCGATGTACGGCAGCAGGTAGGCCACCGCCTTCTTCATCACGCGGGCGGACTTCACCACCTGCGGCAGGAACATCTTGCCGGCGCCGAACAGGTCGCCGACCACGTTCATGCCGTCCATCAGCGGACCTTCGATCACGTCGAGCGGGCGCGATGACATCTGCCGCGCTTCCTCGGTGTCCTCGACCACGTACTGGTCGATGCCGTGCACCAGGGCGTGGCTGAGCCGCTCGCGCACGGGCTTCTCGCGCCAGGCCAGCGTTTCGACCACGGCTTCGCCGCGCTTGCCCTTGTAGTTGTCGGCGATCTCCAGCAGCCGCTCGGTGGCGTCGTCGCGGCGGTTCAGCACCACGTCCTCGACGCGCTCGCGCAGCGGCGGGTCGATGTCGTCCATGATCGTCAGCGCACCGGCGTTGACGATGCCCATGTCCATGCCGGCGCGGATCGCGTGGTACAGGAACACCGAATGGATCGCCTCGCGCACGATGTTGTTGCCGCGGAACGAGAACGACACGTTGGAGACGCCGCCGGAGATGTGGCAATCCGGGAAGCGCTTCTTCAATTCGCGGGTGGCTTCGATGAAGTCCACCGCGTAGTTGTTGTGTTCCTCGATGCCGGTGGCGATCGCGAAGATGTTCGGGTCGAAGATGATGTCTTCGGGCAGGAAGTCGAGTTCCTTCCTCAGCAATTCGTAGGCGCGCGAGCAGATCTGCACCTTGCGCGCGCAGGTATCGGCCTGGCCCTGTTCGTCGAACGCCATCACCACCGCGGCGGCGCCGTACTGCTGCACCTTGCGCGCCTGTTCGAGGAACGCCGCCTCGCCTTCCTTCATCGAGATCGAGTTGACGATGCCCTTGCCCTGCAGGCAGCGCAGACCGGCCTCGATCACCGTCCACTTCGACGAGTCGATCATGAACGGCACGCGGGCGATGTCGGGTTCGGACGAGATCAGGTTGATGAAGCGGGTCATTGCCGCCTCGGAATCGATCAGCCCTTCGTCCATGTTGATGTCGATGACCTGGGCGCCGTTGGCAACCTGTTGGCGGGCGACTTCGACCGCCTCGTCATAGCGGTCTTCCTTGATCAATTTCTTGAATTGCGCCGAGCCGGTGACATTGGTGCGTTCGCCGACGTTGATGAACAGCAGGTCGGGTGTGATGACCAGTGGTTCGAGGCCGGAGAGGCGGGTATGACGGGCCATTTATGCGGCCTCCGCTTGATCGGCGGGTGGCAGCGCGCGCGGTGGATGGTTGCGCACCGCCGCGGCGATCGCCTTGATGTGCGCCGGCGTGGTGCCGCAACAACCGCCGACCAGGTTCAGCAGGCCGTCGCGGGCGAAGCCGCCGATCACGTCGGCCATGTGTTCGGGCGTTTCGTCGTACTCGCCGAACGCATTCGGCAGACCGGCGTTCGGATGCGTGCTGACATAACTCTCGGCGAGGTTCGCCAGGGTCTGGATATGCGGACGCAGGTCGTCTGCGCCGAGCGCGCAGTTGAAGCCCACCGACAGCGGCCGCGCATGGCGCACCGAGTAGTAGAACGCCTCGGCGGTCTGGCCCGACAGGGTGCGGCCGGAGCGGTCGGTGATGGTGCCGGAGATCATCACCGGCATCCGCGCACCACGCTGGTGGAACAGCTCGCTCAGCGCGAACAGTGCAGCCTTGGCGTTCAGGGTGTCGAAGATCGTCTCGACCATGATCACATCGGCGCCGCCGTCGATCAGGCCGTTGGCGGATTCGGTGTAGTTTTCGGCCAGTTCCTCGAACGTGACGTTGCGGAAGCCCGGGTCGTTGACGTCCGGCGACAGCGAGGCGGTGCGGCTGGTCGGGCCGAGCACGCCGATCACGAAGCGCGGCTGGTGCGGGGTTTTCGCGGTCATCGCATCGCAGGCAGCGCGGGCGAGGCGGGCGCCTTCGAGGTTCAACTCGTGCGCCAGGTGCTGCAGCTTGTAGTCGGCCTGGCTGATCCGGGTCGAGTTGAAGGTGTTGGTCTCGATCAGGTCGGCACCGGCTTCCAGGTAGGCATCGTGCACGCCGCGGATGATCTCCGGCTTGGTCAGCGTGAGCAGGTCGTTGTTGCCCTTGAGATCGCAGCCGCCGGGGTGGGCATGGTTGTCGTGGATCTGCGCATGGCCGTCGTGACCATGTTCGAAGCGCTCGCCGCGAAAACCACCTTCGTCCAGTTCATGCGCCTGCAGCATGGTGCCCATGCCGCCGTCGAGGATCAGGATGCGCCGATGCAGCGCCTGCTCCAGCAGGGCGACGCGTTCGGGGTGGAGCCAGGGCAACGTACTCATCAAAACTTCCTTTGGTTAAGCGGTACAGCAGTGTTCAGGCCGGCTTGCGTGCGAGCAGACTGATCACTTCGAAATGCGGCGCCTTGCGCTCGCGGCTGAGCCGGTTGCAGCTCAGTACGTCGAGGCCGGCGGCACGCGCGTACCCATCGAGCTGCTCGCCGCTGAAGCCGAGATTGCGATGGTCGAACGGTTCGACCGCGGCGCGATGGTCGTGCTGACCCAGCGTCACGGCGAGCAGGCGGCCGCCGGGGCGCAGCAGCCGTGCTGCCTCGGCCACCGCCTGCGCCGGATGCTCGGCGTAGGTCAGCGCATGCAGCATCAGCACAAGGTCGAAGCGTTGTTCGCCCAGCTCCAGTGCATGCATGTCGCCCTGGCGTACCTGCACATTGGCGAATGACTTGAGGCGCTTTGCGGCGGCCTCGACCACGCGTTCGCTTGAGTCGACGCAGACGATCGAATGTGCGTGCGGCGCCAGCAGTTCGGCGGTGATGCCGTCGCCGGAGGCGATGTCGAGCACGTCGCCGGTGCCCAGCAACTGCAGCAGCGAGCGCGCCAGCGTTTCCCAGGTGCGGCCGGGCGAGTAGTGGCGCTCCATGTCGCCGGCCACGGTATCGGCCCAGCCTTCCTCGCGCGCACGGTTCGCCAGCACGCCGGGCAGGCGTGCGCTGTCCTCGCGCAGCAAGGCGTCGTCGATGCTTTCGCGCAGCGAGACGAGCAGGCTGTGCTGTGCCTCGTCGCCCTCGATGTTGGCGCGGTAATACGCGGACACGCCGGCGCGGCGGTCGCGTACCAGCCCGGCTTCCTTCAGCTTGGCCAGATGAGTGGACACGCGCGGTTGCGCCAGATGCAGCACCGCGGCCAGCTCGGCCACGGTGAGTTCTTCATGTTCAAGCAGCGCCAGCAGGCGCACGCGGGTGGGGTCGGCCAGCAGCCGGAGCACGCTGGAGGCAGTCGCCAGATCCATCGGGCATCCTTGTATCGCGATAAAGAGATAACAAGTCTGGCCTTGGTTTGCTGGGCCGTCAAGCGAAGCGACGGTTTTGCTTTTTGCAGGAGCGCACCTCTGTGTGCGAAAGCTTTTAAGCAGCAACCGTGAGGCATTCGCGCACAGGGTGTGTTTCTGCACAGATTTGCGGCCAACGAGGATAGGCACGACGCCGATTGCGCGGGCCGCTAGAATAACCGGCTGGTCCGTGGGACCCACCCGTTTCCGTCTTGATCAGCCGCCTGTTCGCGGCGCTTGGGAGTAGTGCATGGATTTCCGATTTACCGAAGACCAGCTGTCGATCCAGTCGATCGCCCGCGACTTTGCACAGAAGCGCATCGTGCCGGTGGCGGCCGAGCTGGACGCCAAGGGTGAGTTTCCGCTGGACAACATCCGCGAGATGGGCCAGCTCGGCCTGATGGGCATCGAGGTGCCGCACGAGTACGGCGGCGCCGGCATGGATCCGATCGCCTATGTGCTGGCGATGATCGAGATCGCTTCCGCCGATGCAGCTACCGCCACGATCATGTCGGTGAACAATTCGCTGTTCTGCAACGGCATCCTCAAGCATGGCAACGAGGAGCAGAAGCAGAAGTACGTGCGTGCGATCGCAACCGGCGAAGCGATTGGTGCGTATGCGCTGACCGAGCCGCAGTCCGGCTCCGACGCTTCGGCCATGCATACCCGCGCCAGCAAGAACGCGGACGGCGACTGGGTGATCAATGGCAAGAAGAGCTGGATCACCTCCGGCCCGGTGGCGCGCTACATCATCCTGTTCGCCATCTCCACGCCGGGCATCGGCGCCAAGGGCGTGTCGGCCTTCATCGTCGACACCCAGCTGCCGGGTTTCCATACGGGCAAGATCGAGCCGAAGCTGGGCATTCGCGCCTCCGCCACCTGCGAGATCGAGTTCACCGATTACGTCCTGCCGAAGGAAAATCTGCTGGGCGAGGAAGGCAAGGGCTTCTCGATCGCGATGGGTGTGCTTGATGCCGGTCGCATCGGCATTGCCTCGCAGGCCGTGGGCATCGCCCGCGCCGCGTACGAGGCCACGTTGCAATGGTCGCGTGACCGCAAAGCGTTCGGCGCGCCGATCGGCACGTTCCAGATGACCCAGTCGAAGATCGCCGACATGAAGTGCAAGCTGGATGCAGCGACCCTGCTGACGCTGCGCGCCGCGTGGGCCAAGGGCGAGACCGAAAAGCACGGCGGGCGCTTCGGTACCGAGGCGGCAGTGGCCAAGCTCACCGCGTCGGAAGCGGCGATGTGGATCAGCCACCAGGCCGTGCAGATCCACGGCGGCATGGGCTATTCGAAGGAGATGCCGCTGGAGCGCTACTTTCGCGACGCCAAGATCACCGAGATCTACGAAGGCACCAGCGAGATCCAGCGCATGGTGATTGCGCGCGCGGAGACTGGCCTGCGCTGACGGTGTCATGCAGGAGCCCACGATGCGCGCTCCTGTATTCATCGAGGTGGAAACGAAGAAGCCCGGCAGTGTCCCTGCCGGGCTTCTTCGTTTTGGTTCTACTTCAGGCTCCGCGACGCGGATCCGAATCGAACGACTGCATGCCATTGTGGGTTTGCGCGGCCGACGGTGTATTGCCGTCCATCTTGTCGCCTAGCAGGCGACGCACCACCACATAGAACACCGGGATCAGCAGCACGCCGAGGAAGGTGGCGAACAGCATGCCGCCGATCACGCCGGTGCCGATGGCGTGACGCGCATTGGCGCCGGCGCCGCTGGAGATGAACAGCGGGAACACGCCGAGGATGAAGGCCAGCGAGGTCATCAGGATCGGCCGCAGGCGCAGTCGGGCTGCATCGACGGTCGCTTCGCGCAGAGTACGTCCGGCCTTCTGCTCGGCCACGGCGAACTCCACGATCAGGATTGCGTTCTTCGCCGCCAGGCCGATCACCGTGATCATGCCGATCTTGAAGTAGATGTCGTCGGGCAGGCCGCGCAGCAGGGTGAACACCACCGTGCCGAGCAGGCCCAGTGGCACCACCAGCAGCACCGAGACCGGGATCGACCAGCTTTCATACAGCGCAGCCAGTGCCAGGAACACGATCACGATCGACAGCACCATCAGCAGCGTGGCGGCATTGCCGGAAAGGATTTCCTGGTAGGACTGGCCGGTCCAGTCGAAGCCGAAGCCCTTCGGCAGATCATTCGTGACGATCTTCTCCATCTCGCTCATCGCCTCGCCCGAGGCATGCCCCGGTGCCGGCGAGCCGACGATTTCGACCGCCGAGTAGCCGTTGTAGCGGGTCAGCGAGGGTGACGACACATCCCAGCGGGTGTGCACCACGTTGGACAGCGGGATCATCTGCGGCGTCGTGCTGCCGCTGGCCACCGGGCCGGGCGTGAAGATGTGCTGCAGGGCTTCCGGGCTCATCCGGTAGGGTGCATCGGCCTGCATGATGACGCGCTTGACGCGGCCACCGTAGGTGAAGTCGTTGACGTAGATCGGTGCCAGCATCAGGCCGATCGCGTTGTAGATGTCGCCGACCTGCAGGCCCATCGCCTGCGCCTGCACGCGATCCACGTCGAGGTGCAGCTGCGGCGAGTCTTCCAGCGAGTTCGGGCGTACGCCAGTCAGCAGCGGATTCTGGCCGGCCTTGCCCAGCAGCGTGTTGCGTGCCTGGGTGAGCACATCGCGACCGGCACCGCTGCGGTCCTGCAGATACATGTCGAAGCCGCCGAACTGGCCCAGGCCCTGCACCGTGGGGATGTTCGCCACGAAGATGCGAGCATCGTGCACCTGTTGCATCTCGCCATTGGCACGCTGGATGAACTGCGCGGCGGTCACGTCACGCTTGGCCCAGTCCTTGAGCTTGATGAAGGCCATGCCGGCATTCTCGCCGGAGCCGATGAAGCTGAAGCCGGTGACCTGCAGCACGCCTTCCACCGCGCTGTCCTTGTTGAGGATGTCGCGCATCTGGGCCATCACGGCACTGGTGCGCTGCTTGGTGGCACCCGGCGGCAACTGGACCACCGACAGCGCATAACCCTGGTCCTCTTCCGGCAGGAAGCTGCCGGGCAGACGCGTGTACAGGAAGCCGGCGAGCACCGCGATCAGCACGAAAGCCAGCATCCAGCGCGGTGCATGGCGGATGGCCCCGCCGATGTGGCCGGTATAGGTATGCGTGGTCCAGGTGAAGAACTCGTTGAACTTGCGGTAGACGATGTTCTTCTTCTTGTGGTGCTCCGGCTGCAGGAAGCTGGCACACAGCGCCGGCGTGAACGACAGCGCGAGGAACGCCGAGAAACCCATCGACACCGCGATGGTCAAGGCGAACTGCTTGTAGATCACGCCGGTGGCACCGGGCTGCAGCGACGACGGCACGAACACCGCCGCCAGCACCACCGTGATCGCCACCACAGCGCCGGTGATCTGGCCCATCGCCTTGCGCGTGGCATCCTTCGGCGACAGGTGTTCCTCGGTCATGATGCGTTCGACGTTCTCGATCACCACGATCGCGTCATCCACCACGATGCCGATCGCCAGCACCATGCCGAACAGGGTCAGCTGGTTGATGGTGAAGCCGAGCACCAGCATGCCCAGGAACGTGCCGAGCAGGGCGACCGGAATCACCAGGGTCGGGATGATAGTGGCGCGGATGTTCTGCAGGAACAGCAGCATCACCAGGAACACCAGGATGATCGCCTCGACCAGCGTGTGCACCACCTCGCTGATCGAGATCCTGACGAAGCTGGTGCTGTCGTACGGACTGAACCAGCTCACGCCCTGCGGAAAGCTGGGTGCCAGTTCGTCCATCTTGGCGCGCACGGCGGTGGCCACGTCCAGTGCATTCGCGCCGGGCAACAACTGGATCGCGAACGCGCCGATCGGCTTGCCGTCCCACTGGGTATCGAAGCCGTAACCGTTCGGACCGAAGCTGGTACGCGCCACGTCACCGAGGGTGACGGTGGTGCCGTCCGCATTCGCGCGCAGGATGATGCCGGCGAACTGTGCGGGCGTGGTGAAGCGACCTTCGGTCGACACGGTGGCGCTGAAGCCCTGACCGGCCGGTGCCGGATCGGCGCCGAGCGAACCGGCGGCGAACTGCACGTTCTGTGCCTTGATCGCGGCCAGCACCTGGCTGGCCGACAACCCGTAACCCTGCAGCTTGTCCGGGTTCAACCAGATCCGCATCGCGTATTCGGCACCGAACTGCTGGGTGCTGCCGACGCCGGGCACGCGCGAGATCTGATCGAGCACCTGCGAGCCGACGATGTCGTTGAGGCGGTCGCGGTCGATGCCGGGGTTGTCCGATTTCAGCGCCACCACCATCAGAAAGCCGGCGTTGGCCTTGGCCACAACCACACCTTGCTGGGTCACGTCGGACGGCAGGCGCGGCGTGGCCAGGGCGACCTTGTTCTGCACCTGCACCTGGGCAATGTCGGGGTTGGTGCCAGTTTCGAAGGTCAGCGTGATGCTGGCACGGCCATTGGAGCTGGACGACGAGTTGAAGTACAGCAGATGGTCGATGCCGGTGAGCTGCTGCTCGATCACCTGGGTGACGGTTTTCTCGGTGGTGTCGGCGCTGGCGCCGGGGTAGGTGGCGCTCACCGTCACCGAAGGAGGTGCGATGTTGGGGTAAGACTCCACACCCAGGTTGAGGATGGCCAGTACGCCACCCAGCGAGATCAGGATGGCGACCACCCAGGCGAAGATCGGGCGGTCGATGAAGAAACTCGGCATGGTCTGCGCTCCGTTACTTGCCGCTCGGGGCGTTGCCCGGGGCGGTGGCGGAGGAGGTGCCGCTGGCGGGCGCGGCATGCCACGGGCTGGCCTTCGCCGGCGCGCCGTCCTTCACGTTCTGGATGCCCGACACCACCACCTGGTCACCGGGCTTGAGGCCGTCGGTAACTACCCAGTTGCTGCCACTCATGTCGGTTGTGGTGACATCCTTGCGCGCCACCTTGCCGTCGCTACCGACGGTCATCACGTAGGCGCCCACGGTGTCGCGCTGCACCGACTGCTGCGGCACCAGGAACACCTTGTTCTGCTGGCCGAGATTGGCTTTCAGCGTCACGTACATGCCGGGCAACAGGCTGTGCTTCGGGTTCGGAATCGTCGCGCGCAGGTTGACCGAACCGGTGGCCGGATTGACCGTGGTATCGGAGAAGTTCAGCACGCCCGGCTCGCCGTAGGCGCTGCCGTCGGGCAGGGTGACCTGCACGCTGGCCTGGTCCGGTTCTGCAAGAGTGACATTACCGCTGCTCTGCGCACGGCGCATCTGCTCCATCGAGGCCACGCTCATGGTGAAGTTCACGTACAGCGGGTCGATCTGGTCGATGGTGGTGAGCAAGGTCGCTTCGCCATTGCCGACCAGCGCGCCTTCGGTGACCTGCTGCTGGCCGGCACGACCGTCGATCGGCGCGGCCACATCGGCATAGCCCAGGTTGATGCGGGCGCTCTGTACATTGGCCTGAGCTGCCTGCACCGCGGCGGCCGAGGTACGTTCGGCGGCCAGCGCATTGTCCAGATCCGACTTGGAGACGTAACCCTTCGGCGCCAACTCGCGCACGCGCTGCGCGGTAATGCTGTCATTGGTATGGGTTGCCTGGGCCTGGGCCAGCGCGGCCGAACTGGCGGCCAGCGCGGCCTTCAGAGGTGCCGGATCGATCTGGAACAGCATCTGGCCCTTCTTCACGTCGGTGCCTTCGTCGTAATTGCGCTTGAGCAGCACGCCCGGCACACGGGCACGCACATCGGCACTGCGATACGACGACAGTCGACCGACCAGGTCGCGGGTCAGCGGCGAATTTTGCGGTTGCGCCGTGAACACGCCCACTTCCGGCGGCGGCATCTGCGGTGGACCTTGCACCTTGCTGCAGGCGGCCAGCACCAGCAGGCCCAGGCACAACATCGGCGTGCGCAGTAATGAGGACTTCATGGGAGCTCCAGAACTTGCTTGATCGGGGGGAATATCGGGGGGATGGGTGTGGCAGGAAGCACTACGGCACCAAGGAACCAGATACCGCATCGCGACCGTGGTGTCCCGTGTCATAGGTTGGCCGGACCGTGGCAAGCCTGCGGCATTCGATGCCGGTGCCGCCACGTAATGCATGCTGTCAGCCGCCTCGGCCATCAGACTATACCGGCCAGTTTACATTTTATCGGTGGCAGGAATCCAGCCGTTGACACGCATCCTGCAGCTGTGAGCAAACGAATCGAAAGTATTTCCCGATACTGCGCCGCAACTGTCGCAGCCGCGCGAGGTCCGAAACACATGGGCGTGATTCGCGATAGCCACGATGCGTCGGAGAGATCACACAGCATGTCTGCATGAGCTTCATCGACAACGTGTTGCGTGATTCGCAGAAGACATCACGATCCACTCGATCCATGCGCGTGGGCACGGTGCACACCAGGCTGTGCGGGTGGATTCGCCTTGCCTCGCGGCGTATCCTTCCAAGGCTTTATTACCTTCATTCCAAATCCTGTCTCCACTGACCAGTAGATGCCATGAATGCGACCCATGCGGCGAACGATTCTTCCCTTCCGTCGGTAGTACTTGCAGAGCTGAAAAAGGGCGGTTTGTCGCCCCAGCGCCTGAATGAGGCGCAAGCTTTCTGCGAGGCTTTCTTTGCACGTATCGGAGGCGGCGACGCGCATCTGCACACGCCTGTTCAATGGGCGGCACTGGTCGGCAGCCTGCTGGAGTTCATGCAGCAGCGGCAGCCCGCGCGCGCCACGGTGCGCGTGCTCAGCCCGGCCGACGTCAATGCCGGTCGCAGCCTGCTGCAAATCGTCACTGACGACATGCCGTTCCTGGTCGACACGGTGAGCATGATCGTGTCGGCGAAGCTGCAGATCCACGCCGTGATCCATCCGGTGCTGAAGGTGGTGCGCGATGCATCCGGTCAGCTGCAGAGCCTCGGCGACGAGGCGGGTGCACCCGAATCCGTCATGCATTTCGAGATCGACCGGGTCGCCGACGCCGCCGAGCAGGCGCAGTTGAAGGCACAGGTCGAGGCCGCGCTGGAAGACGTGCGGCTGGCCGTGAACGACTGGGCCGCGATCCGCAACAAGGCGCTGGCGATCGCCAACGAACTGCCGCAGCGCCAGCTGCCGCTGGATTCCGCATCGGTGCAGGAGGCCAGCGAGTTCATGCGCTGGCTCGCCGACGACAACTTCACCTTCCTCGGTTATCGCGAGTACGAAGTCGCCGAGGCCGATGGCGATCGTGTGCTGCGCGCGGTCGAGTCCTCGGGTCTCGGCATCCTGCGCGGACATGAGCGCTCGATGGCGCCCCGCTCGCTGCGCACCCTGGCCGCCAGCGAGCTGCCGCAGTCCGGTTCGACCGACGCGATCATCCTGACCAAGACCAACGCGCGCTCGCACGTGCATCGCGCCGGCTACATGGATTACATCGGCGTGCTGCAGTTCGGTGCCAACGGCCGTGCAGTGGCCGAGCAGCGCTTTCTCGGGCTGTTCTCGTCCAACGCCTACATGGCGCGCCCGCAGGACGTGCCGCTGGTGCGCCAAAAGGTCGAGGCGGTGCTGGCGCGTTCGGGGCTCAAGCGCGATTCGTATTCCGGCAAGTCGCTGCGCCACATCCTGGAAACGCTGCCGCGCGAGGAGCTGCAGCAGAGCAACGAGGACGAGTTGTTCGCCACCGCGATGGGCATCCTCGAGCTGCGCCAGCGTGCGCACACGCGGCTGTTCATGCGGCGCGACCGCTACGGCCGCTTCTTCAGCTGCATGGTGTTCGTGCCACGCGACCGCTTCAACACTTCGGTGCGCGAGCGCATCGAGAACCTGCTGGGGACGGCACTGCATGCCGAGCAGAGTGATTCGTCGGTGCAGATGGGCGAGGCCGCGCTGGCACGGCTGACCATCGTGGTGCGCCCGAAGATCGGCGACCAACCCGTATACGATCTGGCGGAACTGGAGCAGGGCGTCGCCAGCATCGTGCGCAACTGGCATGACGAAGTGCGCGATGCGCTGGTGCAGCAGCGCGGCGACCATGAAGGCGTGGTGCTGGCCAATCGCTTTGCGAAGTCGTTGCCGGCTGGTTACGTCGAAGAGGTGAGCCCGACGGTGGCTGCCGAGGACGTGCATCAACTGTCGCTGCTGGATGGCGACAATGCGCTGCGGATGTCGTTCTACCACCCGCCGAAAGCGCCGGAGACGTTGCGCTTCAAGGTCTACCGCTCGGGTGGCGACATTGCCCTGTCCGAAGTATTGCCGCAGCTGGAGAACCTCGGCCTGCGCGTGCTCACCGAGCATGTCTATGACATTCCCGGCGACGCGCCGCGGTCGATCCAGGATTTCGAAGTGCAGCCGGTCGGCAAGCTCACCTTCACCGTCGAGCAGGTCGGTGCGCTGTTCGAGGAAGCGTTCGAGCAGATCTGGCGCGGCAACGCCGAGAACGACGGCTTCAACCGGCTGATTCTTGGCGCCAAGCTCAACTGGCGCCAGGTGGCGATGTTGCGCGGCTACTGCAAGTACCTGTTGCAGACCGGCGCCACGTTCTCGCAGCCCTACATGGAAGAAACCCTCAACCGCTATCCGGCAGTCGCCGGCTTGCTGGTGGAACTGTTCCTGGCCAAATTCGACCCGCGCCGCGAGGCGCTTTCCGCCGACGAGCTGAAGGCTGCCGGCGCGACTCTGGCCGCCGAGATGCATGCGCTGATTCCGGCCAACGTGCAGGCCGCGCATCCGGCGCTGATCGATGGCCTCAGCGCAGCATTGTCCAAGCCGCGCGACGAGCAGATCCAGATCGTCGAGAGCGCCATTAGCGTGCTGCTGGAGAACGTCGCCAGCCTCGACGAGGACCGCATCCTGCGCAGCTTCGTGGGACTGATCCGCGGCACCCTGCGCACCAGCTTCTTCCAGAAGTGGAACGGCGCCTACCGCGACTACATCAGCTACAAGCTCGACTCGCACATGCTGCCCGAGCTGCCCAAGCCGGTGCCGTATCGCGAGATATGGGTCTGCGCACCGCGCGTCGAGGGCATCCACCTGCGCTTCGGCGCGGTGGCGCGTGGCGGCCTGCGCTGGTCCGACCGCCGCGAGGATTTCCGTACCGAGGTGCTGGGCCTAGTGAAGGCGCAGATGGTCAAGAACACGGTGATCGTGCCGGTCGGTTCCAAGGGCGGCTTCTTCGTCAAGAAGGCGCCGGTGGGTGGCGACCGCGACGCGCAGCTGGCCGAGGGTATCGCCTGCTACCGCCTGTTCATCAGCGGCCTGCTCGACATCACCGACAACCTGGTCGAAGGCAAGGTGGTGAACCCGCACGATGTGGTGCGCCACGATGCGGACGATCCCTACCTGGTGGTGGCCGCCGACAAGGGCACGGCCACGTTCTCCGACATCGCCAACGCGATCTCGATCGAACACAACTATTGGCTCGGCGATGCGTTCGCCTCGGGCGGTTCGTACGGCTACGACCACAAGGGCATGGGCATCACCGCGAAGGGTGCGTGGGAGTCGGTCAAGCGCCACTTCCGTTCGCTCAACCGCGATTGCCAGACGCAGGACTTCACCTGCGTCGGCATCGGCGACATGTCCGGCGACGTGTTCGGCAACGGCATGCTGCTGTCCGAGCACACCCGCCTGCTGGCGGCGTTCGACCATCGCCATGTGTTCCTCGATCCGAACCCGGATGCCGCGCGTTCGTTCGCCGAGCGCCAGCGCATGTTCAAAGTGCCGCGTTCGAGCTGGGACGATTACGACAAGTCGCTGATCTCCGCCGGTGGTGGCATCTACCCGCGCAGTGCCAAGTCGATTCCGGTGTCGCCGGAAGTGCGTGCCGTGCTGGGCCTCAAGCCCGACGTGACGCAGATGGCGCCGACCGATCTGCTCAGCGCGATCCTCAAGGCGCCGGTCGACCTGCTGTGGAACGGCGGCATCGGTACTTACGTGAAGTCGTCCGCGGAGACGCATGCCGATGTCGGCGATCGCGCCAACAACGCGTTGCGCGTCAACGGCGCCGACCTGCGCTGCAAGATCGTGGGCGAGGGCGGCAACCTGGGCATGACCCAGAAGGGCCGCATCGAGGCAGCGCAGAAGGGCGTGCTGCTGAATACCGACTTCATCGACAACTCCGCCGGCGTGGACACCTCCGATCACGAGGTGAACATCAAGATCCTGCTCAACGATGCGGTGCAGCGTGGCGAGCTGAGCTTCGACGCGCGCAACACGCAGCTGGCCGCGATGACCGACGAGGTCGGCCAGCTGGTGCTGTGGGACAACTACCGGCAGAACCAGGCGATCACCCTGATGGAGCACCAGTCGGTGAGCCGTCTCGGTTCGATGGCGCACTTCATCCGCACGCTGGAAGCCGAGGGCACGCTGGATCGCCAGGTCGAAAACCTGCCGTCCGAGGCCGAGCTGACCGAGCGCAAGAGCCGAGGCCTGGGCCTGACTCGGCCGGAACTGGCGGTGCTGCTGTCGTACGACAAGATCCGCCTGTTCCAGCAGCTGCTCGATTCCGACGTGCCGGAAGACCCGTACCTGTCCAAGGAACTGGTGCGCTACTTCCCCGAGCCATTGCACGAGAAGTACGCCGAGCACATGCAGCGCCATCGCCTGAAGCGCGAGATCATCGCCACCGCGGTGACCAACTCGACGATCAACCGCATGGGCGCCACCTTCATGATGCGCATGCAGGAAGACACCGGCCAGCGTCCGGCGGCGATCGCCAAGGCGTATACCGCGGCGCGCGAAATCATCGAGGCCCGTGAACTGTGGGCGCAGATCGAGGCACTCGACAGCAAGGTCGCCGAGGACACCCAGATCGACGCGATCAAGCAGATATGGTCGTTGCTGCGCCACATGACCCGCTGGCTGCTGAATCGCCCGGGCGCTTCGCTGGATATCGCCGCCAACGTCGAGCGCTACCAGGCCAGCGTATCGGCCTTGCGCAAGGCATTGCCGGACGTGCTGACGCCGACCGGCAAGGGCGATTTCTCGTGCACCCAGGAAAAATGGGAAGGCCTCGACCTGCCCGCCGACCTGGCATTGCGGCTGGCCCGCTTGCCGGAGCTGCGTGCGGCGCTGGACATGGCCGAAGTGGTGCAGCAGAGCGGCCAGCCGATGGAGAGGGTGGCTGGCGTGTTCTTCGAACTGGGCGAGGCGCTCGACCTGGAATGGCTGCGCGACCAGATCGAGGCGCTGCCGGTCGAAGGCCACTGGCACGCACAGGCCCGCGGCTCGCTGCTGGATGAGCTCAACCATCAGCATCGCGCGCTGGCCCTGCAGGTGCTGAGTCTGACCGGCGAGCGCAAGGACGTCTCGCCGGTGCAGGCCTGGCTGCAGCGCGACGATGCCTCGCTGCAGTACACCCGCAGCATGCTGGCCGAGATCCTTACCCAGAACGCGGACTATCCGATCGCCTCGGTCGCGGTACGCCGGCTGGCCCAGCTGGCGCAGGTGCCGGTGAGCTGAGCCAACGCGGGTTGAGGGAGTGAACCATGAAGGCGCAGGATCAGACATGGTCTTGCGCCTTCATGCTGTGTAATCTCGGCTGACCTCCCTCGTCGGGCTTCCGTGCATGCGCTTTGCTTTCGTCGCCAGCGATACCAGCGTCGCCCAGCAGGCGCGGCGCAAACTGGTGGATCGTTACGGCGATGTCCCGCCCGAACAGGCCGAGTTGATCGTGGCACTGGGTGGCGACGGCTTCATGCTGCGCACCCTGCACGCTCATCGCGCACTGGAAGTGCCGGTGTATGGCATGAAGCTGGGCCGGGTCGGTTTCCTGATGAACAAGCACAGGCTCGACGGCTTGCCGGAGCGAGTTGCGCGTGCGCACACGGCTTCGCTGTTTCCACTGCAGATGCAGGTCACCGATGCAGCCGGCAATGAACACACCGCGCTGGCGTTCAATGAGGTGTCGCTGCTGCGCCAGAGCAATCAGGCGGCGCATCTGGAAGTGCAGCTCAACGACACCGTGAAACTGGCGACCCTGGTCTGCGATGGCATCCTCGTCTCCACCCCGGCGGGTTCCACCGCCTACAACCTGTCCGCGCACGGCCCGATCCTGCCGCTGGATGCGAACGTGCTGGCGCTGACCCCGATCAGCCCGTTCCGCCCGCGTCGCTGGCGTGGCGCGATCCTGCCGCATCGCACCGAAGTGATCCTGCGCGTGCTCGATCCGGCCAAGCGCCCGGTCAGCGCCACCGCCGATTTCCACGAGGTGCGCGACGTGCGCGCGGTATCGATCCGGCAGTCCGGCGGGCAGGGCGTGCGCCTGCTGTTCGATCCGGAACACAACCTCGAACAACGCATCCTCGATGAGCAGTTCGCGGCGGAATGAAACCGGCTGCGTGCTAGATTGATCGGCAACGATCCATCATCGATCCGCAAGTGACGCTACCCGTGAACAAGCTGACCTCGTCCACCGACGCCCACGATCCAGCCGCTGCTGGCGACCAGCGGCTGGTGGTTGCGATCTCCTCGCGTGCGTTGTTCGACCTCGGCGACAGCCACGCGTTGTTCGAGCGTGATGGGCTTGATGCCTACCGCGCATTCCAGATCGACCACGAGAACGAGATCCTGAAAGCCGGCGTGGCGTTTCCGCTGGTGCAGAAGCTGCTCGGCCTGAACAAGCTGGCCGGCGACGTGCCGCCGGTCGAGGTGATCCTGCTGTCGCGCAATTCCGGCGACACCGGTTTGCGCATTTTCAATGCGATCCAGCACTACGGCCTGGAAATCAGTCGCGCCGCGTTCACCAGCGGCGCACCGACCTCCGACTACATCGCGCCGTTCAAGGCCGACCTGTTCCTCTCGGCCAACGCCGAGGATGTCGGCCGCGCGCTCGCCGCCGGCGTGGCCGCGGCCACGATCCTGCCCAGCACCGCGCCGCCGCGCATGAGCGAGCAACTGCGCATTGCGTTCGACGGCGACGCGGTGATCTTCGGCGACGAGGGCGAACGCGTGTCACGCGAGGAAGGTCTGGAAGCGTTTCATCGCAACGAAACCGAGCTCGCCGCCGAGCCATTGTCGGTCGGCCCGTTCCGCGGCTTCCTCACTGCCTTGCATCGCCTGCAGGCGGCATTCCCCGCCGAGAACTCGCCGATCCGCACCGCGCTGGTCACCGCGCGTTCCGCGCCCGCCCACAAGCGGGTGATCCTCACCTTGCGCAAGTGGGGGGTGCGCATCGACGAGGCATTGTTCCTCGGCGGCCGCGACAAGGGCCCGTTTCTCGATGCGTTCGGCGCGGACATCTTCTTCGACGACTCACCGGCCAACGTGGAATCGGCGCGCAAGCATGTGGCGACCGGGCATGTGCCGCATGGAGTGAGCAATCGATGAGTGCGCGGATGAACCGAGGTATGCGTTGAACTGTTCGCGGCATTGATCCGAGGCGACCGCATGGCCACGATCCTGCAGAATCATTACGTGCTGGCGGTCCATGACGTGCGCGTTTCGGCGGCGTTCTATGTCGACGTGCTGGATTTCAGTGTTGTTGCCGAGCCACCCGGCTGGATCTTCTTAAGCAGGGACAGCTGCATGATCATGCTGGGCGAATGCCCTGACGACCTGCCGCCGGCCGAGCTCGGTTGCCACAGCTATTTCGCCTATTTGCGGGTCGATGATGCGGATGCCTGGTATGCGCAATGCATGGCGCGCGCTGGCGAGTGCCTGGGCGGGATCGAGGACAAGCCATGGGGCATGCGCGAATTCGGGATCAGGACGCCGGATGGCCATCGTCTGATGATCGGGCAGATGATTTCGCCGCAGGCCTGATTCGTCAGGCTGGCCGGGTCGTCGCATCCTGTCGCGAGTCGACGACTTCGCCACATCGATGATTTGCTACAGGATCATCCGGGCCCGCTTCCACCAGAGGGTGACCTGTTCCTCGCGCAGCAGCGTAAACAACCCGGCGCCAAGAATGATCGCGATGCCGATCGCCATCGGCCAGTCCAGCTGGTCGTGGAACAGCACGTAGCCGAGCAGCACCGCCCACAGCATCTGGCTGTACTGGGTCGGCGCGACGTGGTTGGCAGGCGCCTTCTGCGTGGCCAGCATCAGCAGCACGGCGGCGAGCGCGGCGAGCAGACCGTAGCCGAGCAGAAGCCCGACCTGCGCAAGGCTGGGCCAGCGGAAATCCGCCAGCATCAGCACGCCGGTCAGCAGCATCGGACCGATCACGCCGGCGCTATACAGGGTGAGGTGTTTTTCATGCGGACCGGCCACCCGCAGGGCGATCATCGAGATGGCGCCGGCGAGTGCGCAGATGGCGGCGGCCAGATGGCCGATGCCGAGCGCGCGGAAACCCGGTCGCAGCACCACCAGCACGCCGATGAAGCCCGCCACCACCGCCGACCAGCGACGCCAGCCGACGTGCTCCTTGAGCAGCAGCACCGATAGGATGGTGACGAAGATCGGCAACAGGAAAATAAGCGAAAACGCCTCGGCCATCGGCAGGGCGGTGAACGCAATCACCGCGGCGATGCTGCCGATGGCGCCGGCCACCGCGCGCACCAGGTACAGGCCGCGGCGTTGGGCGACCACTGCATCGCGCCAGCGATCGCCACGGGCCTTGATGAAGGGCAGCGCGGTCAGTCCCAGCGCGGCGCCGAAGAACACCGCCTCGTAAGCTGGCAGCGAGCCTCGCAGCGATTTCACGAACGCGTCGCTCAGGGCGTAGGCCGCGAATGCCATGAAACCGAGCAAGACACCTTTGAACATGGATTTCCGGTTTTCGATGGGTGGCGTGCAATGGTCGTGCGCATGGCGCCGCGCCGCGCCCGGACTGAAGGGTGGGCGCCTGTGCACCACCGGGTCCCGCGCTACAATACCGGTTTTTACGCGCCCGTCTCCGGAGCTTCCATGGCTGTCAGTCTGAATCCGCTTGATCTGTACGATGTCCGCTCGCTGCTCACTGATGAAGAGCGCATGGTGCAGGATACCGTTGGCCGCTTCGTCGACGAGCGCGTGCTGCCGATCATCGGCGACTGTTTCGACCAGGCACGTTTCCCGAAGGAGCTGATCCCGGAGATCGCCGCACTCGGCCTGCTCGGCGCGACGATTCCCGAGGAGTACGGCGGCGCCGGCATGAACGGGGTCAGCTACGGCCTGATCTGCCAGGAGCTGGAGCGCGGCGATTCCGGCCTGCGCAGCTTCGCCTCGGTGCAGAGCTCGTTGTGCATGTACCCGATCTATGCCTACGGCAGCGAGGAGCAGAAGAAGCACTATCTGCCGCAGATGTCGGCTGGTGAGGTGATCGGCTGCTTCGGCCTGACCGAACCGCATGGCGGCTCCGACCCTGCCAACATGAAGACGCATGCGAAGAAGGACGGCGGCGACTGGGTCATCAACGGCGCCAAGATGTGGATCACCAATGGCAACCTCGCGCACATCGCGATCGTGTGGGCGCAGACCGAGGACGGCATCCAGGGCTTCGTGGTGCCGACCGACACGGCCGGCTTCAAGGCGCAGGAAATCCACAAGAAGATGAGCTTGCGCGCCTCGGTCACCAGTGCGCTGTTCTTCGACAACGTGCGCGTGCCGGACAGCGCGCGGCTGCCGAACGTGAAGGGCTTGAAGGGCCCGCTGGGCTGCCTGACCCAGGCGCGCTACGGCATTACCTGGGGGCCGATCGGTGCCGCCCAGGCCTGCCTCAAGGAGGTGCTCGACTACACCAGGGAGCGCATCCTGTTCAATCGTCCGCTCGCGTCCAATCAGGCCGTGCAGCTGAAGCTGGCGGACATGGCCCGCCGCATCACCACGGCGCAGCTGCTGTCGCTGCAGCTCGGTCGGCTGAAGGATGCCGGCAAGATGCAGCCGACCCAGGTCTCGCTGGCGAAATGGAACAACTGTCGCATGGCGATCGACATCGCGCGTCAGTGCCGCGACATCCTCGGCGGCGCAGGCATCACCACCGAGCACGGCGCGATCCGCCACGCGCTGAACCTGGAATCGGTGATCACCTATGAAGGCACCGAGACCGTGCACGAGCTGGTGGTCGGCCGCGAGCTGACCGGCATCAACGCATTCTGAAGCGGAGCGTCGGGCACATGGATTCCGATTCGCTGCGCATCGAGACCGATCGCCTGATCCTGCGCCCCACCCGGGTGGAGGATTTCGACGCCTACGCGGCCAACATGGCGGATGCCGAGGCCGCGCACTTCATCGGCGGACAGCAGAGTCGCGCCGTCGCCTGGCGCGGGTTCCTCAGCATGGCCGGCGCCTGGTCGATGCAGGGTTTCGCGATGTTCTCGGTGATCGAGAAAAGCAGCGGCCAGTGGATCGGTCGCCTCGGACCATGGCATCCGGTCGACTGGCCCGGCACCGAGGTGGGCTGGGGCCTGGCACGCGCGGCATGGGGCAAGGGCTATGCGCTGGAAGGCTGCATCGCGGCCATCGACTGGACCTTTGACCAGCTCGGATGGAGCGAGATGATCCACTCGATCCATCCGGACAACCACGCCTCGCAGGCGCTGGCAAAGCGGCTCGGCTCGACCTGCCGCGGCCCGGGCAAGTTGCCCGCGCCGTATGAGGATTCGCCGACCGAGATTTGGGCACAGACGCGCGAGCAATGGCGTGCGCGGCCACGCTGAGCAAATGACGATGCTGACCATCTACGGGATGCGCGCCTCCGGCAACTGCTACAAGCTGCAATTGCTGCTCGATCAGCTCGGTCGCGAGTACCGCTGGGTGGAGGTGGACAGCGCGCATGGCGCCACCCGCACGCCCGAATACCTGGCGAAGAATCCCAACGGCAAGGTGCCGTTGCTGGAGCTGGAGGATGGCCGCCGGCTGGCCGAATCCGATGCGATCCTTTGTTATCTCGCCGAAGGTACGCCATTTTTGCCGGACGACCGCTGGTTGCGCGCGCAGACGCTGCAATGGCTGTTCTTCGAGCAGTACAGCCATGAGCCTTGCATCGCGGTGGCACGCTTCATCCGTGGCTGGCTGCCAGCGGAGCATCCGCGTCAGGCTGAAGTGCCGGCGTTGTTGCAGAAAGGCGCGCAGGTGCTGGCGGTGATGGAGCAGCATCTGGCCGGGCGCGAGTGGTTCGTCGGCAACAGCTACGGCATCGCCGACATCGCGCTGTACGCATACACCCATTGCGCCGGCGATGGCGGCATCGAACTGGCCGATTTCCCGAATATCCGTGCCTGGCTCGCCCGCGTGCAGGCGCAGCCTGGCCATACCCCGATGCAGCGCTGAAATCGCTCAGCAACCCCACCTTCCACTTTTCGATACCGAGCCCATGTCCATTCCGTTTGCCATCAGCGCCCGCCACAAGGGCTTCAACCGTGCCGAGGTCGTCGACCAGAACTTCATCGAGTACGTGCAGTTGTGGCAGGGTGAGGTGCACGCTGCGCCGCGCGACAGCGAAGCGGTGTTGCCGGGCAGCGCGCTCGACGCGAGCGGTTTCCGCGAGCTGCTCGAATCGCAGCTGATCTCGCGGCACCTCGATCTGATGGCGCGTGTGCTGCGCGTGCAGAACAAGGTGTTCTACACGATCGGCTCCAGTGGTCACGAAGGCAACGCGATGGTGGCGCGGCTCACGCGACACACCGATCCGGCGTTCCTGCATTACCGCAGCGGCGGTTTCATGGCCGAGCGCTTCCGCAAGCTGCCGGGGATGGATGCGGTAATGGATTCGGCACTGAGCTTTGCCGCCAGCAAGGACGATCCGGCTTCCGGTGGTCGCCACAAGGTCTGGGGCAGCAAGCCGCTGTGGGTGTTGCCGCAGACCTCGACGATCGCCTCGCACCTGCCCAAGGCGCTGGGCACGGCGGTGGCGATCGAGCAGGCGCCGCGGATCGGCCATCAGCTGCCGATTCCCGATGACTCGATCACGATCTGCTCGTTCGGCGACGCCTCCAGCAATCACGCCACCGCGCAGACCGCGTTCAACACCGCGGCGTGGACGGCGTACCAGAAGCTGCCGGCGCCGGTGCTGTTCGTGTGCGAGGACAACGGCATCGGCATCTCGGTGAAGACGCCGAGCGGCTGGGTCGCCAGCAATTTCCAGCATCGTTCCAATCTGGATTATTTCTTCGCCGATGGCCTTGACTTGGCCGAGGGTTACGCGCAGGTGCAGCGTGCGGTGGAGCATTGCCGCACGACGCGCCGGCCGACCTTCCTGCATCTGAAGACCACCCGCGTGATGGGTCATGCCGGTACCGATTTCGAGATCGAATGGCGCAGCATCGAGGAGCTGTTCGCAGTCGAGGCGAGCGACCCGCTGCTGCGCTCGGCCGGCATTGCGCTGGAGTCCGGGTTGTACTCGAAGGACGAGCTGCTGAATCTTTACGAGGCGACCCGCAAGCGCTGCTTCGCCGCTGCTGAAGATGCAGACTCGCGCCATCGGCTGACCTCGCTCGCCGACGTAATGAAGCCGCTGGCGCCGTACACGCCGGCTGCAGTGAAGGTCGAGGCTACACGTGCGGATTACGCCGAGAAGCGCCTCGCCGTATTCGGCGGCGAAGCGAAGCTGCCGGAGAATCTGCCGCCGCGGCATCTGGCCATCCAGATTGGCCAGGCGTTGCACGACCTGCTGGCGAAGTATCCGCAGGCGCTGCTGTTCGGCGAAGACGTGGCGCAGAAGGGCGGCGTGTATACCGTCACCAAGGGCCTCAACAAGACGTTCAAGGGCAGCCGCGTGTTCAACACGCTGCTGGATGAGACGATGATCCTCGGCCTCGCCCAGGGCTACGCCAACATGGGCATGCTGCCGATGCCGGAGATCCAGTACCTGGCGTATTTCCACAACGCCTGCGACCAGATCCGCGGCGAGGCGGCGTCGCTGCAGTTCTTCTCGAACGACCAGTACCGCAATCCAATGGTGATGCGTGTCGCCTCGCTCGGCTACCAGAAGGGTTTCGGCGGACACTTCCACAACGATAACTCGATCACCGCGCTGCGCGACATTCCCGGCCTGGTCGTCGGCTGCGCCAGCCGTGGCGACGACGCGGCGATGATGTTGCGTACGATGATGGCGCTGGCGAAAGTCGATGGCCGTGTGTGCGCGTTCCTCGAACCGATCGCGCTGTACATGACCAAGGATCTGTACGAGGCCGGCGACGGCCAGTGGCAGTTCGACTATCCGGCGTTGGATCAGGCGCTGACCTTGGGCGAGGGCCGCATCTACAACGAGACCGCGAACGATCTGGTGGTCTTCACGTTCGGCAACGGCGTGCCGATGGCGCTGCGTGCCGCGCGCACGATCGAGCAGGAGCACGGCTGGCAGGTGCGCGTGGTCGACCTGCGCTGGCTGGCGCCGCTCAACGATGCGTTCATCGCGGCGCAGGCGAAGACCGCCAAACGCATCCTGGTGCTCGACGAGGGGCGCAAGAGCGCAGGCGTGGGCGAAGGCGTGATCACCGCGATCGTCGAGGGTGGCTGCGGCGCCACGTCGATGCAGCGGGTGGTCGGCGCCGACACCTTCACGCCATTGGCCGGCGCAGCCTTGCTGGTGTTGCCGGGCGAAGCCGAGGTGGTGGCTGCAGCGCGGAAGCTGGCGAAACGCTGAGTCACCGGCTCAGCTGTCGTGTTCGCGCTTTTCCACTACATGCAGTCGCTGGTTGCGCGAGGTGTTCGATGACACGGTGTCGGCGTGCATGCAGACCCGATTGCGGCCATTGAGCTTGGCGTCGTACATGGCCTGGTCGGCGCGTTCGACCAGGGCCTCCAGGTCGTCACCTTCCTCGTGGATGGCAATGCCGATGCTGATGCTGAGCCATAGTGGTTCGTCGCTGACCGGAATCTCCAGTCGATGCACGCGGCGACACAAACGGGTTGCCACATGCATCGCCTGTTGCGGCATGGTGCCATCGAGCAGGGCGACGAACTCCTCGCCACCGTAACGGCCGAGCAGATCGGTCGGTCGCAATTCGGTAGCCAGCGCCCTGGCCACGGCGATCAGTGCGCGGTCGCCGGTGTTGTGGCCCTGGTGATCGTTCAAGAGCTTGAAATGATCCAGATCGAGAAACAGCAGCGCGATCGGTCGTGACGGCCCGTTTGCCAGCAAGGCGCTGGCGCGCTCGGTCCAGGCGCGGCGGTTCAAGGTATTGGTGAGCGCATCATGATCGGCCAGCACCTGTACATTGTCGCGATCATGGCGCAGCCGGAGTGCGCGATCGGCCAGGCCCAGCGACAGCACGATCGCCTCGAACGCACCACCGGCCAGACTGGCGTCGTTGAGCCAGTCCAGCTGGGGCAACGCACCGTTGGTCTGGGCGCTGGTCAGCGCCGTGAGCAGCAGCAGCGGTGTCCAGCCGGCCAGAAAGAACCACGCCTGACGCGAGCCGCGCGCAGCGGCGACACTGGCGGCGATCAGCAGCAGCGTGGCGCCGATCATCAACAGCGGATTGAGCAGGATCTGCGCCACGTCGACCAGCAGTTCGATCTGACTGCAGCGCATCAGCACCAGCTGGATCATGCCGACCGCCAGCGCCATGATCGGCACCCGCAGCAGCGGCGCGTAACGTTGCAGCTCGCAGAACCGCATCATGAACAGCGAGGCGAACGCCACCGACAATGCGACGGCGGCCGGGCCGATCATCAACGCCATGCCGGACAGCCAGCCCCATTCCAGCGGGTGGAACACGAAACCGGTCTGGATGCCCTGGATCAGCGTGTAGCAGAGGACGTAGCCGGCATACCAGGCGTAGGTGACGTCACGCAGCATCTGCGCAAAACACAGCGCCATCAGCACCATCGCCAGCATCACTGCAAAGCAGGCACTGGCGAACACCAGCCACTGCGCGTCCTGTTGCAGGTATTCATCCCAGGGCTGCAACTGGAATCGCACCGGCGCACTCAGCGTCGGTGACGGCTGGAAGCGGAGCAGGATCGGTGCGGAGGCCGCCATCGTGGGGGGTACCCGCCAGGCCAGCCGGCCGTGGCCGTGGGCCGGTGCGCTGAAGTCGTCCATGGCCAGCGACTGCGTCTCGCCCTGGGTGAGGACGGTGACCGTGCTCAGCGGTGGCGGATAGATCGTCAGCACCCGCTCGCTGTTGTCCCAGGGCGGTTGCGGCGCAATGACGATCCAGCTGCCGGCGGTACTGCGTGGAAATCGCTGCAACAGGGACGGATCGAAGCTCTTCAGCAGGCCTGCACGGTACTCGTCCAGCACGATCTGCGCCGTGTCCTGCGCGCGAATTTCGCGCCAGGCGCCATTCAACGGAGCGGCGGCAAAAGTGACACCCGGGCCCAGCCACAGCAGGCCGAGCACAAAACCGAGCCGCAGCCGCCAATGGCGGCGTGGCGCTGGTATCGCGATCAGCCTCTCCATCAGCTTCTCCTCCGTCCCGTCAATCTCGTTCGAGATTGCCAATGAACGATGCGTCCACATGCCGGATCAACCGCATCACGACCCGGTTGTCGCGTGTACGCCATCATCCAGTCCAGCCCATGGTTCGTTATCAACCGTACCGGCAGGGCACCCGCCCATCACTTTCGTTGATGACATGTCAAGCACGGGCCGTGCCAGTGTCGATACAAGTGATGCAGGGCCAGGCTCAGCCCGGTTGCCGGCTGGGCGGCATCGGCACGTAGTTGCCGCTTTGGCGGGCATGGTTCAATCCGGACGCGCAGGGTCACTCCGCTGCAGCGGCACAACCGCAGCCGTGACGGGCGTCAGGGGGTGCCGTGCAGCGCCGGAATCAGCCCGGTCGGCGCGCTCCGAGCAGGATCAGCACTTCCTGCGCGCTGCGGATGCGTTCGGTGGCGCCGGGCAGATCCAGGATGATCTTCAGTTTGTCCTGACCGTCCAGCTTGTAGACGCGTGGCAGTTGCTGGATCAGCTTGATGATCAGCATCGGATCGACGTCAGGCTTCTCGCGGAACACGATGCGACCGCCGTTGGCGCCAAAGTCGAGCTTGCGGATGCCGAGCGGGGTGGCCATCAGTTTCAGGCTTGCGACGGCGAACAGCTGCTTGGCACTCTCCGGCAGCAGGCCAAATCGATCGATCATCTCCACCTGCAGGTCGCGCAGGTCGTCCTCGCTGCGCGCGCTGGCGATGCGCTTGTACAAGGTCAGGCGTGCATGCACGTCGCCAAGGTAATCGTCGGGGATCAACGCGGGCAAGTGCAGTTCGACTTCGGTTTCGTGTTCGCTGCTGAGATCGAAGTCGGGGATCTTGCCGGACTTCAATGCGCGCACGGCGCGATCGAGCAGTTCGGTGTACAGGCCGAAGCCGATCTCCTGGATCTGGCCGGACTGTTCGTCGCCAAGCAGCTCGCCGGCGCCGCGGATTTCCAGGTCGTGCGTGGCCAGGGTAAAGCCGGCACCGAGTTCTTCCAGCGAGGCGAGCGCTTCCAGCCGCTTCTGTGCATCGGCAGTGATCGACTTGCGGTCGGGCACGACGAGATAGGCATACGCGCGGTGATGCGAGCGGCCGACGCGGCCGCGCAGCTGATGCAGCTGGGCCAGGCCGAAACGATCGGCGCGGTTGATGATGATGGTATTGGCGCTGGGGATGTCGATGCCGGTTTCGATGATGGTGGTACACACCAGCACGTTGAAGCGCTGGCGATGGAAATCCGCCATGACGCCTTCCAGCTCGCGTTCGGGCATCTGGCCGTGGGCGATGCGGATGCGCGCCTCGGGCACCAGTTCCTCCAGCTCACGCACGGTGCGTTCGATGCTCTGCACTTCGTTGTGCAGGAAGTACACTTGGCCGCCGCGCGACAGCTCGCGTTGCAATGCCTCGCGGATCGTCGCCGGATCCCATGCCGAGATGAAGGTGCGCACGGCCGAGCGATGTGCCGGCGGTGTGGCAATCAGCGAGAGATCGCGCAGGCCGGCCATCGCCATGTTCAGCGTGCGCGGGATCGGCGTGGCGGTCATCGTCAGCAGGTCGACTTCGGCGCGCAGCTTCTTCAGCTGCTCTTTCTGGCGCACGCCGAAGCGCTGTTCCTCGTCAACGATGACCAGGCCGAGATTCTTGAACTTGATGTCCGGCTGCAGCAGCTTGTGCGTGCCCACGATCACGTCGATCTGGCCGTCGGCGAGGCGCTTCAGCGCCTCGTTCACTTCCTTGGTCGACTTGAAGCGCGACAGCACGTCGACGCGCACCGGCCAGTCGGCGAAGCGGTCGGCGAAATTGCGGTAGTGCTGCTGGGCGAGCAGGGTGGTCGGCACCAGCACGGCAACCTGCTTGCCGGCGGTGGCGGTGGCGAACGCGGCGCGCAGCGCCACCTCGGTCTTGCCGAAGCCGACGTCGCCGCAGATCACCCGGTCCATTGCGCGCGGTGCGGCCAGGTCATTGAGTACGGCTTCGATCGCGGTTTCCTGATCCGGGGTTTCCTCGAACGGGAAGGTGCTGCCGAACTCCTCCACCAATTGCCGGTCGATCGGCATCGATTCGCCACCGCGCGCTTCGCGCTGGGCGTAGATCGCCAGCAGTTCGGCGGCGACGTCGCGCACCTTCTCGGCAGCCTTCCTGCGCGCGCGTTCCCACGCATCGCCGCCCAGCGAATGCAGCGGTGCCAGCTCGGGCGCGGTGCCGGAATAGCGGCTGACCAGGCCGAGCTGTGCCACCGGCACGTACAGCTTGTCGCCCTTGGCGTACTCGATGGTGAGGAACTCGCCATCCATGCCGCCGACGTCCATCGACAGCAGGCCCTGGTAGCGGCCCACACCGTGGTCGACGTGCACGATCGGCGCACCGAGGGTGAGCTCGGTGAGGTCGCGGATGATCGCCTCCGGATCGCGCGCGGTGCCCCGGCGGCGCTTGCGGTCGCGTTCGCTGCGCACGCGCTCTCCGTACAGCTCGCGCTCGGTGAGCACGGTGATCGCGGGTTTGGTCAGCGCGAAGCCCTGTTCCAGGCTGGCGATGGTGATGGCGAAGCGCGGTGCATCTTCAGCGAGGAAAGCGGACCAGCCTTCCATGCTGGTTGGCTTCAACCCGGCACCGGCCAGCGTCTCGTTCAGCGCCTCGCGTCGTCCCGCTGAATCCGCTGCGATCAGTACGCGACCCGGATAGCTGGCGAGGAAATGCCGCAGCGACGTGCCCGGTTCCTCGCCCTTGCGGTTGAGCGGCAGCTCCGGTGTGGGCTGTGTGCCACTCGTGGCGGCGTGTTCGTGACCACTGTCGACCACTTCCACGCGCAGCCGCTTGTTGAGCCGCTCGCGCAGCTGTTCCGGTGGCAGATAGAGTTCGGCCGGCGGCAGCACCGGGCGCTCGATGTCGTGCGCGCGCTGGTCGTAGCGCTCGGCGGTCTGCGTCCAGAACTGGTCGGCGGCGTCGCCGGCGCCTTCGCCGAGCACGAACAGCGCATCGTCGGCTAGGTAGTCGAACAAGGTGGCGGTTTGTTTGAAAAATAATGGCAGGTAGTACTCGATGCCGCCGGGCGTCACGCCTTCCTTCATGTCCTGGTACAGCGGACAGCGTCGCACGTCGATCGGGAAGCGTTCGCGCAGGTTGCCGCGGAACTCCTTCGCCGCTTCCTCGGTGAGCGGGAACTCGCGCGCGGGCAGCAGCTCGATCTTCTCCACCTGCTGCTGCGAGCGCTGGGTTTCCGGATCGAAGCTGCGGATCGATTCCACTTCGTCGTCGAACAGCTCGATGCGGTACGGCTCGGCCGTACCCATCGGGAAGATGTCGAGCAGGGCGCCGCGCACGGCGAAGTCGCCCGGCTCGGCCACCTGCGGCACGTTGCGATAGCCGGCGGCTTCGAGTCGGCGCTGTTCGCTGACAAGGTCGAGCTTCTGGCGCTTGGCCAGCACCAGCCCGGAGCCGGTAATGTGCGCACGCGGCGCGATGCGCTGCATCAGCGTGGCCACCGGCACCACCAGCACGCCACGCTTCACGCCCGGCAGCTGATACAGCGTGGCAATGCGCTGCGAGACGATCTCCGGATGCGGACTGAACACGTCGTAGGGCAGGGTTTCCCAGTCCGGGAAATGCAGCACCGGCAGGCCGCCGGCGAAGATCTTCAGCTCCGCTTCCAGCGCCTGCGCGCGCTGGGTGTCGCGGGTCACCGCGACCAGCAGGCCGTCGTGCGTGCGCGCCGCCTCGGCAATCAGCAGCGCCCGCCCGGATCCGTGGGGCGGTGTCCAGTAGCGGCGTTGCTTGGGGGTGGTCGGCAGGGGTGGATGCTTGATCAGGCTGGTCATGGGGGACGCGTGTTCAGGGCGCCGCCATCGAGCCGCGCCGGGGAAAGCGGGCAAGTGTAACGCGACAGGCTTTCCCGTCCTCTCAAGCTCGTAGAAGCGCGCTGCGCTTTTGCTCCCTCCCCTGCATGCAGGGGAGGCTGGTGAGGGGGCTTTTGATCTTGGTCGCAAGCTTGGACAACCCCCTCCCGGCTCCCCTGCGACCGGAGCCCCTTGAGGGGGAGCAGGGAGGAGGAGCAGAGCGTTACAGCTTCAGCGTGATCAGCGCGGTGCCCGGCTCGTCCGGGATCATCCGCTGGTTGAAGCCCAGTTCACGGCACAGCTCCAGCATCGGCCGGTTCTCCTGCAGCACGTAGCCCCACAGCTCGGCGAGCTTGCGGCGACGGCTGTCGTCGACCAGCCGCTGCATCAGCAGCGCACCTAGGCCGAGACGGCTCCAGTCCCGTTCCACCAGTACCGAGAACTCGGCGCTGTCGGTGGCCTCGTCGACGTAGATCCGGCCCACGCCGCGCATCTCTGCAGGCTGCAACGATTCATCCATCAGCACATAGGCGGTTTCGAGCTCCGGATCGATCCGGCACAGCCGCTGCGCCATTGGTGCGGGCAGTTCGGACATCGCGTGCAGGAAGCGGCGACGAATGTCTTCCGGCGACAAGCGGGTGAAGCAACGCTGCATTGCGGCCACGTCACCGGGTTCGATCGCACGCAGCACCAGCTCGCGTCCATCCTGTGTACGCACCTGTTCACCGTCGGTCGACGGCGCCACGCGCGGGCGGGCGAAACGTTCGCTGCTGCGCGGCGGCAGCGGGGCGAAGCGCGAGGGGGCGGAGAAGTCGATGGCTGGGATCATGGTCGTTCCATACTTTTGCGTATTGTGTGCAACGCAACATGAATTTGCAATGACGATCGATGCTACGGGCATGGGTCTGAATTAAACGCTGGTGCGAACCATGCTGCAGCACGGGATGCGGCCAACCGGGCAGACAGCCATGACAGCACCCAGCACAATGCGCGCTGGATTTTCATGGAGCACGGCATGACCCGCAAACAGGTCAGCGGCCTCACCGCCGCCCAGCTGGAAGCACTGTGCCGCCCCTGGCCCGGCGTCACACGTGACACCAAATGGGGTGTCGACATGGTGCTCAGCGTCGGCGGCAAGATGTTCGCGGTGATGCCGTCGGACGGCAGCGAGGGTGGCCGGCTCTCGTTCAAGGTGGCGGATGAGCGCTTCCTCGAACTGACCGACCAGCCCGGCATCATGCCTGCGCCATATCTGGCACGTGCACACTGGATATCGATCACCGAGCCGCAGCGTTTCGCCACGATCGAGCTGGAGACCTTCATCCTCGATGCCTACACGCTGATCCGCGCGAAATTGACGAAGAAACTGCAGGCGGAGCTCGGTCCGCTGCCGACACTCAAGGCTGACATGAAATGAAACAGCATCTCGGCGCGCTGGCGCTGCTCGTCGCCGATTACGACGAGGCAATCGCCTGGTACACACGCGCACTCGGCTTCGAGCTGATCGAGGACACCGACATGGGTAACGGCAAGCGCTGGGTGCTGCTGGCCCCGCCCGGTTCCAGCGAAACCCGCCTGCTGCTGGCCAAGGCGAAGGGCGACGAACAGGCTTCGCGCGTCGGCAACCAGACCGGCGGTCGTGTCTTCCTGTTGCTCAACACTGATGATTTCCAGCGCGACTGGCAGCGCATGCGCGCCGAAGGTGTGCACTTCCGTGAGGAACCGCGGTACGAGGCTTACGCTACGGTGGCGGTGTTCGAGGACCTGTACGGCAACGGTTGGGACTTGCTGGAACTGAAGCGCTGACGCGTTACCAGATCAGGTCGTCCGGCACCTGGAACTGCTTGTAGTACTCGTCGTCCTCGCCGTTGCCACTAGCTGCGTCGGCGCGGCCGTGATCGAGCACGATCATCGTCGCATCGCGGGCATGCACCTTGTCGGCTGCGACGCGTGGCAGCAGCTCGTAACCCTGATCGTGACGCACGATCACCAGCGTGCCGCTGGCCAGCTGTGCACGCAGTGCCTCGTTGACCAGTACGTCCTTGATCGCGTCGCCATCGGTGAAGCGGTAGGCAATCTCACCCTCGCGCTTCACCTTGTGCGCCTCGACGATCTGCCGAACCTGCACATGCTGCTCATTCACGCGCGCCTGCGCATTGCGCTCCGCCGCCAACGCCCGATCGCGCTCGGCCTTCTCGGCCTGCAACCGTTTCGCCTCGATCTGCTCGGCACTCGGTGGCGCCGGTGTCTTGCCCTTGTGATTCTTCGCCTGCTCGCGCACCACCTGAGCCGCCTTGGCCTTGTTGATCAGGCCGGCTTTGAGCAGTTGTTCTTGCAGGGGATTGCGCATGGGATATAGGTGGGTTGTCTGGAGTGGCGAACAGGGATTGTAACGCGGGCATCCGAGCTCATCTGCCGAATGGATAGTCAAGCTGGAGCCATTCCTATCCAGCATTCAATCCGTATGGTCCGGCTCGAAAAAGCTCCACTTCACATCGTCGAACTCCGCCTTCATCGCCGACTCGACGGTATTGATCGCGTCGATCAGCGCGCGATCGCTGGCGACCGGCTGCATGCGCGCCTTCACCGCCACCATCACATCAGGACCCATCTGCAGGGTGATCAGGTTCAGCACCTCGGCGACTTCCGGACGGCTCTTCAGGAAGGCCATCAGTTCGTCGCGGCGGCGCGGCTCCATGCCTTGGCCGATCAGCAGTGCCTTGACCTCGATCGCCACCAGCACGGCCACCACGATCAGCAGGACACCGATGGCGATGGTGCCGGCGGCATCGAACATCAGGTTGTCGGTGAGCATGGTCATGCCGACCGCCAGCGTGGCCAGGCACAGGCCGATCAGTGCGGCCAGGTCTTCGCCGAAGATCACCAGCAGTTCGCTGGAGCGGGTTTCGCGAAACCATGTCCACAGATTTTGGTCGCCGCGCGCCTTGTTCACTTCCTGCATGCAGCCGCGCATCGAGATACCTTCGACGACGATGCCGAACACCAGCACGCCGAGCGCCAGCCACGGCCACTTCAGCGGCTCGGGATGCGTGAGCTTGTGCACGCCTTCATAGATCGAGAACATGCCGCCCACGCTGAACAGCAGGATCGCGACGAGGAAGGACCAGAAGTACAGCGCGCGGCCCCAGCCCAGCGGGAACTCATCGGATGGCGGCCGCCTGGCCTGGCGGATGCCGAGCAGCAGCAGGCCCTGGTTGCCGCAGTCGGCGAGCGAGTGCACCGCCTCGGCCATCATCGCGCCGGAGCCGGTGATGATGGCCGCGAACAGCTTGGTCACGAAGATGGCGAAGTTCGCGCCCAGCGCGAGCAGGATCGCCTTGATGGGGTTGGCGTGACCGGACGACATGCGGCTTCAACTCTTGGAAACGAGGCCGCCCAGTCTAGCGGTGGCGCAGGATTTTGCGCAGCCCGATGGCGCAGGGTGCTTCAGTGAATGCCGACGCCCACACCCAGACCGAAGTGGATGTTGTTGCGGCCCTTGTTCATCTCGTCGGCGCTCCACACGTGCGATTGCGTCGCGGCGACCAGCGGAAATACGTAACCGGCTTCGCCGACCTTGCCGGCACGGCTGCCGTTGAGTTTGCCGCTGACCGTCATCAGCGCACCGGCGGGGTAGTCGAGCGGTTCCGCGTAGCCGGGCAGCACGACGATGAAGCGGCCGTTGCCACTGTCGCCCGCCTTCGGTCGCTGCGAGCCATCCAGCGGATAAGCCAGCAACTCGATTTCGCTGTGGTCGCTGAAGTTGTTCACCTGGACGATGCGGCCACCCCAGATCACCTCACCACCGGCATAGCGTTCGGGCGATTGCGCGACCTGGAACGGCGTGGCGACCGTCGCCTGCGCGGTCGCCTTGTAGATGGGAGCGGGAGCGCAGCCGACGATCGTCAACAGGACCAGCACGGCGGGCAGGCAGAGCAGGGCGCGCAGGCAGAGAAGAGCAGGGGCGTCGGTACGCATGGCAGACTCCTGAAGCGGTGCGATGAAAATGTGATCTGTGGTCGTTACGCTACAACAAGCCGCGTCAGCACAGCGTGTGCCACGACATCAGCGCCTGCGCGACGGCGGAGCACCCGGACGCAGCAGTCGCGACGGCGGCAACGGGCTCGGAGCGGCGGGTTCGGCGCCTTCCTGCAGCAACCAGTCCAGCTTTACTTCGGCCGGACGCTCCTGCGACAGCAGGCTGGCCAGCGCACGCAACGGTTCGCGCAACACATCGTCGAGATTCCATGGGGCATTGAGGATCACCATGCCGGAGCCGTTGAGGCGCAGCGGTGAATCGTCCGGATGCACCAGCAGCTCGACGCGCAGCACGCGTTTCGCATCGCTGCGCTGCAGGCCGCGCAGGAACGGCTGCACCTGGCTGCGCAGCTTGATCGGATACCACACGGCGTAGACGCCGGTGGGCCAGCGCAGCAACGCCTCCTTCAGCGCCTTCTCGATCAGCTTGTACTCGGCTTCCTGCGCTTCGTACGGCGGATCGATCAACACCAGGCCGCGCTTTTCCTTCGGCGGCAGCAGCGCCTTCAGCGCCTCGTAGCCGTCGCGCTGATGCACGTGCACTTGCGGATTGCCGCGGAACAGGTCGCGCAGCTTGGAAGCTTCTTCCGTATGCAGCTCGCACAACTGCGCGCTGTCGTCCGGACGCAGCAGGCGGGCGACCTGCAGCGGCGAGCCGGGGTAATGCTTCAGTCCCTGTTCGTTGCCTTCGCCACCAAGGATGCTGGCGCGCCAGCGCTGCAACAGCGGCGGCACCTTTTCGGCCGGATGCAGCCGGGTGATGCCGTCCTTGTATTCTCCGGTCTTCTTGGCCTCGAAACCGTCCAGCAGGTAGTCGCCGCTGCCGGCGTGGGTGTCGATGTAGCAGAACGGCGTCGGCTTGGCCTGCATCGACTCGACCAGCGCGAGCAGCACGGTGTGTTTCAGGACATCGGCGAAATTGCCGGCGTGATAGGCGTGGCGGTAATTCATGGCGGTCACGGCGGGCGGGGTGCACCAGTATAGAGGGGCAACCGGCTTGCTCCGTGCGGCGGGCCGCGGAAAACGCATGGATTGCCAACGTGGTTTCTACCGTTTCTACACGTGGACGGGCGCACGCTCGACGCGTTGCGTCGATGCAGCCGATCAGGCCGCTGGGTCCGATTGCCCAACCAAGTGGAGAGTCATCATGATGAGTTTTTCACCGAAAATCATCGTTGCATCGATAGCGTTGGGTCTTTGCCTGGCGGTCAATGCGGTGTGTGCGCAGGATTCCGGGGCCAGGATGCCAGCGTCGTCATCAAGCAGCATGGGTTCCATGCAAAGCGGCATGATGCACAGCAAGATGATGCATAAAATGAACGGCAGCATGCACATGATGCCTGCCTCGGTAACCTCGGTTGACGCCAAGACCGGCATCGTCGGCGTGGATGCCGGTGGCATGGCTCTTACGGTGCACTTCCCGCCGAAGTCGATAGCCAACCTGCAGGTTGGCGACAAGATCACGTTGCACATGGGCTTCAGCAAACCTTGAGTCGTGTGAACCCCATCCAGACCAAAGTTGAGGGGGTCGGCTCACACGGTTAAGCTCGCTCCATGACCTTCTCGCTACGCCTGCTCGCCCGTTCACGTTGCCTCCGGGTGACGGGGGTGCTGGCGTGGCTGATGCTGGTCATCAACTCATTGGCCGCTGCCCCGATGGGCATGACGGGAGTACCTCATGCCCATCCCATGCACGCAACGGTCGCGGCGGTCAGTGAGCACGGTCACCACGATGTGGCCGTCAAGGCATCTCGACCCTGCTGCGGCGGCATGACGGGTCATACCTCCCATTGTGCTGCGATGTGCAGTGCCACGTTGCTACCCGCCGCAGTGGTTGTTTTGACCTCGGTCGCAATCACCACCGGCTATGCCATGCCGCCGCCCAGCAGCACATCTTCGTTGAATACCGCCCCTCCGTTGCGACCGCCGGCGGTCTGACTCTTCCTCGTTTTCGATGAGCTTTGCTTGCGATGGCCGCGCGTCAACGATCGCGGCCATCGGCTGTGACTGGTATCGACACGTTTGATATCGCGTGCCTTGGAGAGAGAGTCCATGAACATGTTTCCCCCGCCACCGACGGACCTGTCGCGGCGTCGTTTCGTCCAGGGAGTCGCCATCGGCGGTGCGGTAGCCGGGTTGGGTCTGCTGCGGCCTTCGAACGTCTGGGCGCTGACCAGCCCGGGCCATCCCACCGTGTTGAGCGGTACCGATTTTGCGCTGGACGTCGTCGAGGTGCCGGTCAACTACACCGGCAAGACGCGGCTGGCGACCACCATCAACGGTGGCATTCCCGGGCCGATCCTGCGCTGGAAGGAAGGCACCACCGTCACCCTGCGCGTCACCAACCGGCTGCAGCACATGCCGACCTCGATCCACTGGCACGGCATCATCCTGCCGGCCGGGATGGATGGCGTGCCGGGTCTCAGCTTCGATGGCATTGCGCCCGGCGAAACCTTCGTCTACCAGTTCCAGGTGCGCCAGTCAGGCACGTACTGGTATCACTCGCACTCGGGCTATCAGGAACAAACCGGACTATATGGCCCGCTGGTGATCGAGCCGGCGGGCCCGGATCGCCACCCGACCGATCGCGACTACGTGGTGATGCTCAACGACTGGACCGACGAAAACCCCGGGCGAATCTACGCCAAGCTCAAGAAACAGAGCGACTACTACAACTTCGCCCAGCCGACGATGCCGGATTTCTTTCGCGATGTGCGCGAGAAGGGTCTGAGCCAGGCGTTGGCCATGCGCAAGATGTGGAACGAGATGCGCATGAATCCAACCGATTTCGGTGACGTTTCCGGCTACACCTATACCTATCTGATGAATGGCGCGGCGCCGGCCGGCAACTGGACCGGCATTTTCAAACCCGGCGAGAAGATCCGCCTGCGCTTCATCAACGGTTCGGCGCAGACGATCTTCGACGTGCGCATTCCGGGACTGAAGATGACGGTGATCTCGGCCGACGGCCAGGACGTCGAGCCGGTGTCGGTCGACGAATTCCGCATCTCGGTAGCGGAAACCTACGACGTGCTCGTCGAGCCGCAGGACGAGCGCGCCTATACGCTGTTCGCCCAGTCGATCGACCGCACGGGATACGCCCGCGGCACCCTGGCACCGCGTGCTGGCATGGAAGCAGAAGTGCCCAGACCCGATCCGGTTCAGTGGCTCGCCATGCAGGACATGATGGGGGCAATGACGATGGCCGGATCTGCTCACGGGGCCGTGAAGGACAAGTCGGGCATGAGCGGCATCCAGGGTATGGCCGGCATGGATCACAGTGTGATGCCGGGCATGGCACCCGCTGCCCCGTTGGTGCGCCACGCCCGCACTGAGTACGGTCCCGGCGTGGACATGCATGTGGACATGCCACGCACCAATCTCGACGATCCAGGCATCGGTTTGCGCGACAACGGCCGCCGTGTGCTGACCTATGCCGACCTGCATACCATCGGCGGACCGGTCGATGCACGCGAGCCCGACCGCGAGATCGAGCTGCACCTGACCGGCAACATGGAGCGCTTCATCTGGTCGTTCGACGGCGTGAAGTTCTCCGATGCCAAGCCGATCCATTTCAACACCGGCGAGCGGCTGCGCATCGTGCTGGTCAACGACACGATGATGAATCATCCGATCCACCTGCACGGCATGTGGAGCGAGCTGGAGAATCCTGAAGGTCGGTTCCAGGTGCGCAAGCACACCATCAACGTGCAGCCGGCGCAGCGCATCACCTATGCCGTATCCGCCGACAATTCCGGCCACTGGGCCTACCACTGCCATCTGATGTACCACATGGAGGCGGGCATGTTCCGCGAGGTGGTGGTGTCATGAAAGTGAATCGACACAACACTTCATTTGTGCCGCATCGTTCCGCGTTGCTGGCCGCGTTGCTGGCCGCGTTGCTGCTGGCGCTGCCGCTGACTGCATCGGCGCAAAGCGCACCTGCCTCGTCGAGCAGCGCGGCGCCGATGGTCATGGGCGGCATGCCAGGTATGGATCACGCCAGCATGCCCGGCATGGCGATGCCGGCCAAGGCTGGCGGCAGCACAAAGCCGGCAGCGAAAGCGTCTGGCAAGAAGGCGAAGAAAAAACACGCCCCGGCCGCGCCGACCTCTTTGTCCCATGAGGCGACGGACATGAGCGGCATGGATCACGGCGCGATGCCCGCCGCCACGCCCGGCATGGATCATCAAGCGATGCCGGGCATGAGCCCGGAAGCGGTGAAAGGGATGGATCACGGCATGAAGCATGACGCTGCGCCAGCCATCGGTTCGATGCCGGGCATGACGATGGGACCGATGCAGGGCGGCAGCGCGCCAGCGGATGCGCGCAGCGGCGACTATTCCGACGGCATAGCGGGCAGCCCCATGCACGGATTGCACATGCACGGCAGCGCGCCATTTGGCATGCTGCTGATTGACCAACTCGAAGCGTTCCACAGCCGCGATGCCCATGGCCAGAACTGGGAGGCCCAGGGCTGGTATGGCAACGACAGCGACAAGCTGTGGGTACGGACTGAAGGTGAGCGCCGTCGCGGCAAACTCGACGACGGCGAGCTGGAGGCGTTATGGAACCACAGCATCGCCGCGTACTGGAGCACTCAGCTGGGTGTGCGCCAGGATCTAGGTGAAGGTTCCAGGCGTGCGTGGGCGGCCTTCGGCGTGCAGGGCCTGGCGCCGTACTGGTTCGAACTGGAAGCCACCGGGTACGCCAGCGCGTCCGGCCGTACCGCAGCCCGCCTGCGCGCCGACTACGAGTTGCTGTTCACCCAGCGATTGATCCTGCAGCCGGAGCTGGAGGCCAACCTCTACGGCAAGGATGATCCGCAACAGCGGATCGGCAGCGGTCTCTCCGACGTCCGGTTCGGCTTGCGGCTTCGCTACGAGATCCATCGGCAATTCGCGCCCTATATCGGTGTGAACTGGGTGCGTCGTATCGGCACGACCGCCGGCTATGCACGGCAAGATCACCAACCCGTTCTCGACCGGCAGATCGTTGCCGGCGTCCGGCTCTGGTTTTAAAGGAGCACCATCATGAAGCAGTACATCAAGCGTCACAGCGTCACCGTCGCCGTCGTCCTGGGCATTCTTGCTGCCGGCACGGGCGTGTTCGTGTACTCCGGCGTCTACAACATCGGCGCCGACGACCACCACACCAGGCCGGTCCTCGCGATCATGCAAATCCTGCGTGAGCGATCCGTCCATGCGCGCTCGAAAGACCTCACGGTACCCGACCTCAACGATCCGCAGCTGATCCTGAAGGGTGCCGGGCAGTACGCGGCGATGTGCACCGAATGCCATCTCGCTCCCGGCAAGAAGGATTCCGAAATCCGCCCCGGCCTGTACCCGCAGCCGCCGAATCTGTCGCAAGTACGGATCGATCCGAAGGACGAATTCTGGGTGATCAAGCACGGCATCAAGATGAGTGCGATGCCGGCGTGGGGCTCCAGTCACGACGACGCCACGATCTGGAGCATGGTGGCGTTCCTGCAGAAACTGCCCGAGATGACACCGGCGCAATACAAGGACATCATCGCGAAGGCACCGCCCGATGAAGACATGGAGATGGACGGCGACCACGAGCATGCGCACGATCATCCGGATGCCAGTCAGCCATCCGGCATGGCCATGCCCGCCGGAGCGGCCAGCATGGCCATGCCGAGCAGCAGTCAGTAGGCGACGGTGATGCGCTGGCGCAGCGCGTCGTGCTGTTCGATGCGATCGACCAGGGCGACGGCGTAGTCGGCCACCGTGATGCGGCTGACGCCGTTGGCATCGACCAGCAACTGGTCGCCGCCGACGCGGTACTTGCCACTGCGTGCGCCGTCCTCGATCAGGGCAGCGGGACTGACATAGGTCCAGTCCACATCGGCCTCGCTGGCGCGGAACACATCCAGTGCCTTGCCCTGCGCGTTCGCTTCCGGCTTCCAGGCGTCGGGGAAATGCGGGTCGTCGATCACCTTGACGCCCGGCGCCACTTCCAGCGAGCCGGCTCCGCCCACCCACAGCAGGCGCTTCACGCCGGCCTTCGGCAAGTTGTCCAGCAGCACGCTGGCATTGGCAGGCACGCTGTCTGGATTGCCATCACGGCGGGCGGACAGACTGGCCACAACGGCATCGGCGCCGCGCACGGCATCGAGCCAGCTGGCCGCTTGCGCGACATCGCCGGTGGCGACCTTCAACTTGTCATTGCGTTGAGTGAGTCGCGCCGGGTCGCGCACGATCGCAGTCACGTCGTAACCGCGCGACAGTGCTTCTTCGAGGATACCCTGGCCGAGATGGCCGGTGGCGCCGAACAGTGCGATTTTCATGGATGGCTCCGGATTGGGGTGTGCCGCGCAACGGAGGGTCGGCGGCTGACGGGAGGAAGCATGCGCCTGGTCATTGGTTTGATAAATCGCTCAATGCATAATTCACTGTAAATCCATAATTGACAGTTGGAATCATGGCAAACGAAGTCAATCTCAACCGACTGGCGGTATTCGTTGCCTTGGTGCGTGCCGGTTCGTTCACCGCAGCGGCCGAACAGCTGGGGCTGACCAAGGCGATGGTCAGCCAGCATTTGGCGAAACTGGAACGTGAGCTGGGCGTGACACTGCTGCTGCGCAGTACGCGTCGGATGTCGCTGACCGAGGCCGGCATCAGCTTCCACATCGATTGCATGCGCCTGCTCGCCGATGCCGAGGCTGCGATCGAACGGGTCGGCGGCAATCGCGACACGCCCAGCGGCACGCTGCGCATCACCACCTCGACCGACTACGGCATGGCGGTGGTGGCGCCGGCGCTGGCGAGTTTCTGCCAGTTGCACCCGCAAGTGCAGGTCGATCTGGTGATTGGCGACCGGATCAACGACCTGATCGCCGAGCGCTTCGATCTGGCGATACGCGTGGGGTGGCTGCGCGACTCCAGCATGCATGCGGCGCGACTGGGCAGTTTCCGCCAGTTGGCGGTGGCCGCGCCGGCGTATCTGTCAGAACACGGCACGCCGCGTCGACCGGAGGATCTGGCCGCGCATGGCTGGATCGCGATGTCGGTGCTGGCCACGCCATTGCGCTGGACCTTCGTCAGCAGCGGTGGCAAGCGGCGCAGCGTGCGCATGCGGCAGGTGGCACAGGCGAACAATGCAGCCGCCGTGCGCGCGATGGTGCTGGCTGGAGCCGGTGTAGCCGTGCTGCCGGACTATCTGGCCGAAGAAGACATCCGCAGCGGGCGGCTGATGGCGCTGCTGGCGCAGTACCGATTGCCCGAAGGCGGCATCCATGCGGTCTATCCCGGCAAACAGCCGCCAGCGAAAGTGCGCAGCTTCATCGACCATTTGCGCGAGCAACTCGCTCGCAACTGACAGATCCATCAGTCGACCATGCGGTGACTTTCGCTGGTGCCCAGCAGTTCGGGTTGCTTCGTGCCGTGCTGCTGGCGATTGAGCAATGGATGCACGAACACGGCGGCGAGGATCACCACCACGCCGACGTAGAACCAGCGATCCAGCTGATGCTGTTCGCCCAGCAGCAGGATCGCCAGCACGATCGCATAGACCGGCTCCAGATTGGTCACCATCTGCGTGCCGAACGCGCTCATGTGGCGCAGCGCGACCAGCGCCAGCGTGAACGGCAGCAGGGTGCAGCCGAACGACAGCGCCAGCAACAGCAGCGCATCGTGCAAATTCGGCAGCATGAAGGCCGGGCCGGTGTGCGGCGGCAGCAGCGGCGCCAGCGCGGTGAGAAAGATCGTGCCGGTGCCCAGCTCGATGCAGGTCACCGTGAGCGGATCGCCATGTTCGACCAGCCGCTTGTTGAGCGAGCCGAACAGCGCCACGAACAACGCCGACAGCACACCCACCGCAATGCCCAGGCGCATGTCATGCGGCACGCCGCCGACCACCATCATCACGCCGGGTACCACCGCCACGCCGATCATCAGCTCACGCGGATCGAATTTGCGCTTGGCGATCCACGGCTCGATGAAAGCCAGGAACACCGGCCCCAGCGCAATGCAGGTGGCACCGACCGAGGCGTTGGACAACTTGATCGCCGCGTAGAAAGTGAGCCAGTGCAACGACACCAATACGCCGATGCCGGCATACGCCAAGATCAACCGGGTCGGCATCGCGCGCAAGCCACGCCAGACTTTCGGCATCAGCAGCAACGCTGCCACCACCAGCAACATGCGCCACCACACCAGCGGCAACGCCGGCAGCGTGATCAGCTTGCCGAGGATCGCGGTGAAGCCCCATAGCAGCACGCAGAAATGAATCTGCAGGCGGGCCTGATTGACGGGTTGCATGGAGCTTTCACAGAAAGAGGGGAGCCGCATTCTAGGCGCGGCGTGCCCGCTCCGCCCATCACTTTCATCGACACGCGTTCGGCTGATCTATTTCTTGCCCTGCTTTTTTGGTGCCGAGGTCTTTCCCGCAGACGGCATCATCTTGTCGGTGCTGCGCAGCTGCTGCAGGACGGCGCGGCAGGTGTTGTCGCCGTTGTCGTCATGGCTTGGCGATACCAGCGCCAGCAGTGCAGCGGCGGGCGCGGCGACCACGCCGAGCGCGACCATGCCGGCACCACGCGCCAGCAGCGGGCCAGCATGCACGCCGACGTCGGGGTTCTTCAGCGTGCCGTGTACATACAGCGGCGAGCGCAGCGAGAACACGCGGAAACCCTTGGTATGCGGTTTCACGTCGAGATCGAGTTTCTCGTTGGCGAAGTTCACCGTGCCGTCCACGTTGATCACGGCGTCATCGGTGTCGAACACGAACAGCCGCATGTCGAACAGGCCATTGGTCGCGGTCATGTCGCTGGCAGCGCAGTTGATCTTCACCGTCTTGTCGCCAAAGAGTTTTCCGATGACGATGTTGCCCACGTTGAGGCCGGCGGTTTCCAGCAGGGTCTTGCTGATCGCGCCATCGTTCATCAGCAGCTTCAGCTCGCCATTGGCGCTACCTAGCAGGGCGGCGACCGAATTGCCGCTGGCGTCGAGCGTGACGTCGCCGTTGATCTCGCCGAAGCTGGTCTCCATCGGCGCGAAGGTGGGGAACAGCTGCTTGAGCTTGAGATGTCGCGCATCGAGTTTCAGCAAGCCGTGCATCGGCGTCTGGCTGCCATCGAGCGTGATATTGCTGCGCACCGAGCCGCCAGCCAGCCCGAAGCGCAAGGGATCGAGGTAGAGCGCGCCATTGTTCATCACAAGATGCGTGCTGAGCGAATCGATTGGCAACGCCTCGCCGTGGACGATGCGCGCGCCCGTGAAGTTCACGTCCGCATCCATCGCCTGCCAGCGGTCGGTGCGGAATGGTTCGATCGGCAGGACCTTGTCCGCGGGTTGTGCCGTGGCATCGCCGCGCTGCTGCTTCTGGGCATTGCTGTCGGCACCGATCAGCGGCGCCAGATCGGCGAACTGCAGTTGCTGGGAGTGCAGGTCGCCACTCAATTTCGGGCGCTTGCCGCCGGTGACGAACAGCAGGTTGCCGGCAAGGTCGCTGCTGCCGACGCGGCCGCGGAAATCCTGATAGCTGAAGCGGCTGTCATGGCGATGCAGTTCGGCCTGCAGATGGCCTTCGGTGGCATACGGGGGCGTGTCGGGCAAGGTGATGCCGGTGATCGGATACAGCTTGGCCATGCTGGAGCCGGAGAACCACAAGCGCACGTCGAGTGCACCCAGGTGTGCCGGATCGATGAGCGTGCCGACAAAGGCAATATGGCTGTCGCCGATCTGCATGTCAGCCTGCACGGGAAACGGATCGCTGGCGTTCTGCAGGGCGAGCACGCCGCCGGTTTTTCCATGGCCCTTGATCGGCGTGCCCTTGTGGCTGCCCGCGGCCTCCCAGCCGAACAGGTAGACGGTCGAGGACTTGGCATGGCCAACCGTGGCCGTGGCATCGGTCTTGTCGGTGGCGGCGACACGGTCGAGTGCCTTTTTCGCGCCGGCGCCAGCCGACTTGTCGGCCTGCGCACGCGCATCGGTCGATTGCTGCGCCACGATCTGGTCGTACGGAATCGCTCCCTGCAGCGGCTCCACCGTCACCTGCAGCTTCACCGCGCTGACGGCATCATCCAGCGTGATCTGGCCGCGGTCGAAACCGATCCGGCCCAGCGCCAGCGACCATGCGGCAGGTTCGCTGCTCTGCGGCAGCACAAAGTCCCAGGTGGCGCGCGACTGCTTGTCGCGTTCCAGATCGATGGTCGGGTGCACCAGCTGCAGCGAAGGCACTTCGATGCGATGGGCCAGCAGCGCCAGCGGCGAGAGACGGAACTGCGCGGCGTCGAGCCGTGCAAACTGCGGCTGCGCGGCCCAGTCGGGGTTGCCGATGGTGATCTGTTTCGCGGTGAATTCCGGCCACGGCAGCAGCGAGCCGAGCCAGTTGCCGGTCCGGTCGCGTTGCCAGTCCACGCTGAGGTCGCCGTTGATCGCGAACGGCCGGCCGATCGCCCGGCTCACCTTGTCGCTGATGAACGGCTTCATGCGGTTCCAGTCGAAGGTGGCGATCACGATCAACAACACCACGATCAGCGTCAGCAGCACGCCTGCGATCCAGCCCGCGATTTTTCGGCTGCGCTTCATTCTTGCTCCTGTTTACGAGCTATCCGAAACCTGATGCATTTCGGACGACGGACTCAAGAGATAGCGGAGAGCATGGGAAGGTTATGTGTGCACCGCGGTTAGCGCTTTGGCCGTGATTCACGCTTCGGACACACATGCAGCCGCCTCGACGCGTTGCATATGTGTGCCGGGCAACGGTGTTTGCGTGCCGCAGGTGGCAGGATGCCGCTGATCTGCGTCAGGCGGCGACCTGGACGTCCGCGCGTCGGCTGATCCGATAGACCGCCGCGGGAGGCAGGTTCAGCAGGGCGCTGCCGACACGCTGCGCCTGCAGGTTCAGGCGCTTGAGCAGGGCGGCCGGCAACGGACAGCGCGGGCCGTAGGTGAACTGGTAGAACATGCCATCGCTGCGCAGCTGGCGCTCGAACACGCCTTGCACGATCGCTTCGACCTGGCTCGCCGGCATCGACAGCAGCGGCAGACCGCTGACCACGGCGCAGGCACGCTCTTCGCCGAACAGCGACTCGGTCTGGCCGAGCTGTGCCGCGTCCATGCGCAGGATCGTGGCGTTCGGATAGCGCCTGGCCAGCGCGTCGGCGAAATGCGGGTCGGCCTCGATCAGTGCCAGCCGGTGCGGCGGCACGCCGCGCGCCAGCAGTGCGCGGGTCAGCGCGCCGGTGCCGGGGCCCAGTTCGATCACCGGGCCGTCCAGTTGGCTGACATGGGCGGTCATCAACCGGGCCAGCGCGGCCCCGGACGGCGTGACCGCGCCGATGCCGCGCGGATCGCGCAGCCACGCACGCAGAAAGCTCAGGGTGTCGTTCAGCGCCATGCCACGATTTCCGCAGTGGACCTCATGATTGGCAAGGTAACCGACGCGGCTGAACAGAATGTTTGCCGGATCACGCCTGCGGACATCAGTGCGCTGCCCTGGCCGCCGGCGTCGGCTCGCGTACCGGCACGTCGATGCTGCACAGGTCGACTTTGCCGGCCGGCAACGCATAGAACGCGTTGCGGCCATGGCGTTTGGCGTCGATCAGCGCCGCGAAGGTGGGGCTGTCGGTGCGCAACACTTCCAGTGCCGGGCGATCCCTGGCCGGGATATCGGCGGCGAGCCGAACCGACCCGATGGCGATGCGCTGCGCCGGCCTGGTGTAGAAGCCCATCGGCTCGGCACCGCGCGGCAGGCCGGACAGCAGCGGCATGCCTTCCAGCACGCGGCCGGCGATCGCGAGGTTGCGATCCAGCCGGCGCGGCGCCTGGCCGATCACCGCGTACAGCGAGCTGCCGCTGCCGGTTTGCGGATCGACGTCGCGCGCCACGCCGACGGCGCCGTAGCAATGAGTCAGCCACTCCTGCCCGCTGGCCGGATCGCGCGCGGCCGGGAAGCCTTCGGAGAAGCCGACCTCGGGCGCGTACACGTCACCGTCCGGCAACGCCGTCCACGCCAGTTTCGGATCGATCGGGCGGGTGAATTCCGGCGGCAGCGTCTTGCTGGCCTTGCCCAGTGAACGGATCTTGCTCTTGTCGCCATTGTCGTCGTCGTTGGGGTCGCCCCACTGGGTGACGAAGTTGTCCTGCACCCGGATGATCGCCAGCCCGTCGAAGTAATGCTCGCGCACCAGGGTGCGGATGTTCGCCGCATGCAGCGGGGTGAAATCCGGCGCCAGTTCGATCACCACGCGGCCCTGCGGCAGCTGCATGAAGATCAGGTTCTGCGGATCGGGCTTGCGCCACTCGGCCGGTGTGGACTTGGCGAGGATCTCCTTCGCTGTAGGCGTGGCCTTGGCCTGTTCGGCGGCGAAGGCGGGAAACGCCAGCAGAGTGCTGGTCAGCGCGAGCACGGCAACGAGAGGGCGGCGGAGCATGGTGTTTCCCCTGGGCAACGACATGGCAAGGCAGTCAACTTAGCAGGACAGGCCCGGGCATGGCACCCAACTGGAGGCATGCGTGGATATCCGCGGCCGCAGGGCTGGCGTGTGCGTGGCGGGAGTTGGCCGTGATCGCAGCACGCCATCTCGAAAACCGGGAGAATCGGGTCTGGAAATAGTCCGCAGAAAGGAAAGGCGACGCGCCGTGACCCCCAACGATCGAAAAATCGAAAAGCTGCGCCAGCGCATTCCTTCCTTCACCTGCGTCGTCGGCTGCCACGACTGCTGCGGCCCGGTGACCGCGTCCGCGGAGGAGGTGGCAAGGCTGCCCGTCAAAACAGAAAGCGAACACGCCGCCGCGCTGGACCACCTGAACTGCGTCTACCTCGGCCAGCACGGTTGCGAGGTCTACGGCCAACGCCCGCTCATCTGCCGACTGTTCGGAACCACCCCGCGCCTGGCATGCCCCAACGGCAAGCGGCCGGTATACATGATCGATCCGGGAACCGAGCGGGAAATTCACCATTTCCTGGCCAACACGCGGCAGGTGTTGCTATGAATGCACGTGGTTGAGGCTACTTCGGCAGGATCACCTGCGACCGCATTCGCCGCCGTTATCTGAGCGTGACCGGGGCACAGTCCGGCGTTTTTGACATCGAGCGTCCCCCCAATCCCCGCATGCAACACGGAATCGAGGTTCGGGGTCGAACCTTCACGGCCTTGACTCAACAGTCTGCGAAAACGGAGTAGAACCCGTGCCTGCTGAAACCAATGTCTGTGCATGTCCCCTGAAACTAATTTTTGTACGGCTGTGTACATATATGTGCGTCATGCCCACATCTGGGCATGACGCACAGAGTCTGTGCAGGTTTGGAAAGTTAAAGTGTGTGCAGCCGATAGGTGCTGGGTACGCACTTTGCTGGTCGCTGGACACCTAAGTCTGTGCGTAACCAATCCAAACAAATACTTAGGGCAACACAGCCGACCCGGATGTTCGCAGTTTCATCACCATAGTGTGTACTAGCACGAACGTTGATGCTCACAAGCTGGGGACATGCATGGACCCGCTGTCATCTTTGACAATAAACGCGCATGCCGCAGCACCTCGGCCGCACCCAACGGGCCACCATGGCCCATATGGAAGCGCTCGGTGCCCGCTTGCACGAGGCGTTCCAGTTCGCGCGCAACTGTCTGCGGATCATCTTCAAACGGGGGGCGCATTGCACGGCCATTGAAGGCGATGCCGCCGATCAGGATTCCCGATGCGATCAAGTCGCCGACCATGGCATCTTTCGAAGCCAGTTCGATCGCAATCGAGCCGGGGGTATGGCCTGCGGTGTGACGAATCACCCCATCGACACCAAACTCCTTGAGGCTCGTCACGTCTGCATCCTTCAACAGAATGTCTGGCTGAAAACCTTGATAGGGCTCGTGCGGCGCGGGTGTCTTGATGAAAATACGACCCGCCCACCCTGTAGTGCAGTAAGTCATCGGTATCTTGCGCGTGTAGAAATCGACATCATCCTGGTGCGCCAAGATGGGCGCGCCCGAAAGGTCACGCACATGCGCGGCGCTGCCGGCATGATCGGTATGCGCGTGAGTCACAACGATCAACTTGATGTCCTTGAAGGACAGGCCGTGCTGGCTCAGTACGCGTTCGATCTTTCGCTCCGATCCAGGTATGCCGGTATCGACGAGTATGCAGCCGGCATCACTTCTGATCAGGTGCGCGTTGACCATATTGAAAGGCAGGATCGGGATGCGAATGATTTGTTGGGCAGGCATGAGCGTTCCTCGGAGTAATCGGGTAGCTGTAGGGGATGTGTGCGCTGTGAGGCGGTTGGCAGCCGAAGTGGAAAGTTTTCGATACGGCTTGCGCATGCTTCTGCTGCTGACGATGCTTGATCTTTCAGGGCTCATGAGCTGAGCCGGTTTCGACTGCGACCCGTCGTGCCGCCCCGCACTCTTCACACCGCAACAAGTCGGCGTCTCTTTGCACTGATACTGATGAAAATTGGTTCCCGGTTATCGACAGCACGAAAGCCCTGATGAGATCGGCGACGTCATCTGGTGCTTCAAGTGGCAACAGGTGGCCTACGTGCGGCAGCAAGCAAAGCTGTGCATGGGGAATTCGGGAGAGAAGTTCGCGACGAAGGACGTCCGGCGGGTCGACCCGGTCGTGCTCTCCGGAGATGACAATCACTGGCACGTCGATCTCAGCCACGTCAGCGGAAATATCCTCCTGGCTCGTCAGCAGCGGCCACGCTTCTCTAGCCGCCCGCGCGCCGGCGAGGCTGTCGGCAATGACTGTTTCGAGATCTTCCGGTTCGAGCCCGTCGGGTGCCAGAACCTGCGCGACCGTCGCCATGATGCTCGCTCGCGATGCATAGGCGCCCACCATCTGCTGACGAACTTCCAATGACAGCTGCATGGGACCTGGCGGTGCTGGTGCGACCAGCACGAGACCCATCAGCCCCCGAGGATGACGTGACGCGATCAACTGCGAAACCTTGCCACCCATCGAATGCCCGACGAGGATGTAGCGTTCCAGGTCGAGCGTTGCGATGACAGCCTGCACGTCATCTGCCATATCTAGCAGCGCATAGCCGCTCGCAGGCGCCTTCGACTTTCCCCAGCCGCGCTGATCGATCGCGACGGTGCGAAATTCGGGTGCCAACGCGTCGATGACGTGCCGCCAGGTGCGCGATGATCCACCCCAGTAATGCAGAAAGATCAGCGCCGGCGAACCCGCTCCGCGCTGTTCTACATGCAATGCAATGCCGTTGGATACGATCTTCATGACAGCCGTCCTTTCCTTTAGCGGGGCGGATGCAGGCGTGTTTCCGCATGCCGCCCGCCCTCGTGGCGTGGTGGGTGGAGAGACCAGATCCGGTCAAGCCGTCGCTTGAAGAATGAAGTTCGCCACAATCTTCGGTTGGGACAGCATCGGCACATGACTGCTGTCCACGTGCGCGATCGTCGCCTTCATCCGTGCCGCCATACGCTCTTGCTCGACCGGCGGAATGGTGTGGTCCTGATCGCCGACGAGGTAATACGCTGGACGGGTCTGCCATGCGGCCTGAGTGATTACCCCGCCGAGTGCCGCGCCATTGATCGGCCCCTGGGTGGCATGCGCCACGAGCTTCTCGCTTTCGTCCAGGTCCTGCGCAAACAGGTTGAAAATGCCAGCACGGGTGACCGAGAGAAAGCCTTGCGCGTCCGGCCGGATCTCCGCATTCAGCGGTGCCGAGTCGAAATTCGCAAACAGCATGCCTGCCGACTCGCCGGCATCCGGCGCGAAGGCATCGACATAGACCAGCCGTGCCACCTTCGGATCATTGCCAGCCTCGCTGATCACCGCACCGGCATAGCTGTGGCCGACCAGCACGACCTCGCCCTCAGCAAGTGCGATGGCGCGCCGCACCGCTGCCACGTCCGCCTCGAAGCTGCTCAATGGCAGCTGCACCGCCGTGGCCGCCAGGCCCTTTTCTTCAAGCAGCGGAAGCACCTTCGCCCAGCTCGAACCATCAGCCCATGCGCCGTGTACCAGGATCACGTTTGAAATAGCGTTCATCGTTTGTCTCCGTGTGTTCGGCCGAAGCCGCTGGGTTAGTCGATGAGCAAAGTCTAGGGTGGACTGGTGTTGGCAGAAATGACATATTTCCAACGAATTCTGCCAACCCAAGGAAAACGACATGCCACATCCCGGTGTAACAAGAACCATCTGGTTCGTCGTGTTCCCGGGCTTTGAGCTGCTCGATCTCGGGGGCCCGCTTTGCGCGTTCAATCTCGCGGTCGACTTTCATCAAGCGGCCTATGAAGTGCGCATCGTCTCCGCGTCGGGTGGCCTGGTTCGTGGATCCTCCGGCGTGACCATCAGCACCGTGCGGCCGCCCTCGCCCAACCACCTCGACACGCTGATGGTCGTGGGTGCCGCCACCGCCGAAGTGCTTGATGAGCAGCCCGGAACGGTTGCCTTCATCCGCAAGATCGCCATGCGAGCCCGACGCAAGGCCAGCATCTGCACGGGTGCTTTTCTACTGGCCGAGGCCGGACTGCTCGACGAGCGTCGCGCAACGACACATTGGCGGTATGCCGCCGAGCTTCAGCGGCGCTATCCATCGATCAAGGTCGATGCCGATCGAATCTTCGTTCGCGAGGACGACACCTGGACATCGGCAGGCATCACCGCCGGCATCGACCTCGCGCTGGCGATGATCGAAGAGGATTGCGGGCTCGAAATCTCCAAATCCATCGCGCGGGATCTCGTCGTGTCTCATCGTCGCAGCGGCGGGCAGGCGCAGTTCTCCACCATGCTCGCGCTGGAGCCCAAGGCCGGTCGCATCAGCGATGCCCTGGCATACGCCCGCATGCATCTGGACGAACGCCTGTCCGTCGAACAACTGGCCAATGTGGCCAACATCAGCCCGCGCCAGTTTGCGCGTCAGTTCGCTGCGGAAACCGGTGAAACCCCGGCCCGGGCCGTCGAACGTCTTCGCTGCGAGGCCGCACTACCTCGCATCGAAGGCACCAGCGCGCCGTTCGACCAGATTGCCCTGCAGGTGGGTTTCGGTGACATGGAGCGCATGCGCCGGGTATGTATTCGGATCCATGGCCAATCGCCTCAGGCCTTGCGCCGCAGGGGGCGCGCAGAACGGGCGTAGCGGCCAGCAGGGTGGATACTTTAAATCGGAAATAGAGCACCGACGTGATGATTCTTGGAGTGCTCTACGCCGAAAAAATATGCTGGTGACGCACGCGAATTGGCTACAAGATTTTGTCAGGGATATTGTTTCGAGTTATGGGAAGTGGCAGGTCGAGCGTCTGCGGTATGGGGTCGGCCAGCTACATCGGCCTACCCCAACCCTGCAACGGTCCCTGAGCGTATCGGACTGGCACATCCTTGGATCACTTTCGGGGACGACGGCAGAGCAATGACCTGCCGCAGTCCAAGCCGCTTCCGTGCAGACGCACACTGGTCATCCCAACGGCTATCCCCAAAGCAGCCGCTCGCGACCGCCTGCAACGGGTCGACTGCGGCCGTTCAAACTGAGCTACCCGCTGGCAATGCCAGCTGATCACCGAGAGAAAACGACCCTCAGGCCTGCATAGCTATCTCAGCATCACCATATGCAAGCGCCAGCTGAAACCAATGTTTGTGCGGCGTGTACACACATTGGTGTCATACCCAATAGGCATCTCAGCAACACCAGATGCAAGCGCGGACTACGCCTGCTGACACCAATGTTTGTACAACGCGTACATACATTGGTGTCATGCCCAAACCTCACCGTCGCGCGCAACATGACTTCAGGCCCATGTACTAGTGTCAAGTTCACACTATGGTTCACTCAACGCCAAGTGGCATTGCAGGTGAGCGCCGTGGATGACAGCAGCAGTCAGCTGAAGAAGTTCCAGAAGGAGCTTTCCAGCGGAACCGTGTCGCTGGTGCTGCTGGCCGTGTTGGCCCAGTCGCGCCAGCCGATGTACGGCTACCAGATCGCCAAGCGACTGGAGGAAGTGGGCGAGGGCGTGCTGGCCGGCAAGCAGAGCGCGCTTTATCCGGTGCTGCGCAATCTGGAAGGTGCCGGCCTGCTCGTCAGTGAGGTCGAGCCTTCCGTCAGTGGTCCGCCACGTCGCTATTACCGCATCACCAAGCCGGGGCGCGAGGTGCTGCGCGAGTGGGTCGCTGCCTGGACGGCTACCCGCGATTCCGTCGACAACGTCTTGCAAGGAGGGGTGTAATGAACGCACCACGCAGCATCAATGCGCCACGCACAATCAATGATTATCTCGACCAGTTGCGCAGTGCCCTGCGCGGCGCCGACCCGGCCCTGGTCCAGGACGCGTTGTACGACGCCGAGGAACACTTGCGCGCCGAACTGGCCGAACAGCCCGGCCGTGATGAAGCGACGATGCTGGAACAAGTGGTCGGCAGCTACGGCGCGCCGGACGAAGTGGCGGAGATCTATCGCGATCAGGAGATCAAGATCCAGCGTGCGATCCGTTCGCCGCCGCCGCCGCAACGCCGCTCGCTGGCGGGCCGGTTCTTCGGCGTGGCGGCCGATCCGCATACCTATGGCGCGCTGTTCTACATGGTGCTCGCACTGGCCACGGGGATCTTCTATTTCACCTGGGCGGTGACGGGCCTGTCGCTGTCGGCGGGTCTGGCCGTGCTGATCATCGGCATCCCGTTCATGGTGCTGTTCCTGGGCAGCGTGCGCGGGTTGTCGCTGCTGGAAGGGCGCATCGTGGAAACCATGCTCGGTGTGCGCATGCCGCGCAGGCCGCCGTATCCGTCGCAGCAGGGGTTGCCGCTGATGAAGCGGATCGGCGCGATGTTCACTGATGGCCGCACCTGGGGCACGCTGTTCTATATGCTGCTGATGCTGCCGCTGGGCATCGTCTACTTCACGGTCACGGTGACCTTGCTCAGCGTGTCGCTCAGCTTCGTTGCGGCACCGGTCCTGAGGTGGGTATCGGATCAGTTCCACTGGCAGATCAATACGTGCACCGGGGCACCCGCCGGGATCTGTGCCGGTGTCGACTGGCTGAACAGCTGGAGCGGTTCCGTCACCCTGTGCATCCTCGGCGTCGTGCTGTTGTTCGCCACCCTGCATCTGGTCCGCGGCATGGGCCGGCTGCATGGGCAGATCGCAAAGCAGTTGCTGGTGCGCGGGAGCTGAGCGCCGTCACACCAGTTGCAGATCCTTTGGTTTTGACGCCGGAAAGACGGACTGCAACTGGTTGCCCGACAGGCCCCACACGCGACCGAGCACACCGCCAAGTACATCCCGGTAATTGTTGAGCACGGGATAGTCGCGGTCCTGCAGCAGGTTCTGCTGGTTGACCGCGACCTGTTCGCCGGCGATGCGGCCGCCGTTGACCTTGCCGCCGAGCACCCAGTGCACGGTGCCGTGGCCGTGGTCGGTACCCTTGTCGCCGTTCTCGCGGAAGGTGCGCCCGAATTCGGAAACCACCACGACGACGGTGTTGTTCCATTCGTCACCCAGCGCGTCGGCATAGGCGGCCAGCCCGTCGCCTAGATTGCGCAGGTTGTTGGCGAGGCCGCCGGTGACGCTGCCCTGGTTCACGTGGGTGTCCCAGCCGCCGATATCGAGGAAGCCGAGCCGGTAGCGATCGCGCATCAACGTGGCGATACGCTGCGTTTCGCTGGCAAAGCCTTTGGCACTGGGTGCGCCGCGACTGGCGTGGACCATCTCGTCGCGCAGATCCTGCGAGACGGTGTTCGGCAGGGTCAGGCCGTCCGCCGTGGCAGCGGCCAGTGAGGTGCCCTGGTACATCTGGGTGAGGATCGCCGACTGGCGCGCGTCGAAATGCGATTTGGTGTCGCCTTTCAGCGAAATGTTGGGAATGTCCGTGGTCGCGCCCTGAAAACTCAGCGGCAGCGATTTGGTGAACGCGATCGGTGGCGTGCCCGGCAATGCGCCAGCCAGCCGGGCGAGAAAGCCGGAGCGGAAGCTGCCGCGATTCGCGGTGGGTTCGCCGGATTCGATGTTGTCCTGGGTTTCGAAATGGCTGCGCGACAGATCGTCGGTGCCGGCAAACGGAACGAACGCAATCTGCTTGCGCTGCCACAGCGGGTAGATCGAATCGCGCAACACCGGGTTGAGTCCCCAGTTCGCATCCAGCGCGATCGCGCTGTCGGGGTTGCCCGGATCGGGGCGGGCGATCGCCAGTGTCGGTCGCGATGCGTAGTAGAAGTCGCTGCCGTGCGGTACCAGCAGGTTGTTGCAGTCGTAGCCGCCACGCAGGAACACCAGCAGGAAGCGTGGCGCGTTGGCCGGCATGGCGAACAGTTTTCCGGAGAACGACAGTGCCGGCAACGCGGCAGCGGCACTGGCGGCAGCGAACAGGAATTCACGGCGGTTCATGGCATGCCTCGATCAGATGGGTGTGGGTTGGCGCATCAGTGGTAATTGAAATCGGGCGACGACAACAGGAACGTATTCCATTCCGCCGGCGACTGCGCCTTGCCCAGCGCCGTGCGGGTGGCGTCGGACAGATAGGGTTCGATCGCGGCGCGATACAACGGCGTATCCAGCGTGGGTACGTCGGGATGCGGTACAGAAGCATCATCGTCACTCATGAAGAGGCGATTCCTGCCGCTGCCGATCGCACGCGCCACATCGAAACGCTTGGCCATCTGGCCGGAGCCCGACCAGCTGGCGCCGTCGAGTGCCCAGCCATCCGGCGTGATCCGGCCGAATGGCGGTTCACCCATCTGGTTGAGCCAGTTGACCAATGGCGCGGCGTTGCCGATCGGTTTGCCGTCATAGGTGAGCCGCATCGCCGAGACGAGGAACTGGGTCGGGTCCTTGAATTTCTTGCCGTGGCTGGCGATCAGCGCAGGCGAGTCGAACATCGTGCGCAACACCGCGGCGATGTCACCATCGGTATGCTGGAATGTCTGCGCCATCGCCGCCACCACTGCCGGCGGCGGCTGGTCGGCGACGAAATACTCAGCGAGCTGGCGCGAGACGAACTGTGCGCAGGCGGGCTGGCGGGTGATCAGCGTCACCGCCTGTTCGATCTCGCCGTAGCCGCTGCCTTTGATCGTGTGGCCCAGCAAGGTCTTGTCGCTGAAGTCGTGCCGGTTCGGGTTGAACACGAACAAGCCGTCGCGCACGAAGCCGGGCCGTCCGCGCTCGCCGAAGCGGCCCGGTCGTCCCTCGCGCAGCGGCGCGATGCCGGCACCGGTGAGGATCAGCGCCAACTGCTGCACGTCCTGCTGGGTATAGCCGGCGCCCACGCCCAGCGTGTGCAGTTCCATCAGCTCGCGCGCGTAGTTCTCGTTGGTCTTGCCCTTGATGTTCTGCGCGTTGTCGAGAAACTCCAGCATCGCCGGACTTTTCAGGGTGGCCATCAGCAGATCGCGGAACTTGCCCAGCGCATGCGGGCGGATCGCGTGCTCGGCGTAATCGGTGGCGACCAGTCGCACCCGCCCCTTGGCCGCGTACACGCTGAAGTGATTGAGCCAGAACCACACCATCTGTTCCTTCAGCTGATCGCCGCCGTAGATGGCATGCAGCAGTTCGACCTGCGCGTCCTGCTGATACAGCTTCTTCCGGTACTCCTGCAGGGTTTTCCTGGTGGCCTCCTTGTCGGCCCCTTCGGCGGCGTTCTTGAATTGCTGCTGCTGGTTCCGGTAAGCCAGCAACAGCTGGGCCGGTGGCGCGCGGACCACGTCGTAGCCGTTGATCAGCGCGGCGATCGCCGGCGGCAGGGTGTCGTCGCGTGCAGCGAGCTCTTCGTCCAGGTAGCGGCCACGGCCGAGCTGCTGATAACGCGCCACGCTGGTCGAGTCGATGCCGAAACCGGCGCGTTGCAGCCACGCGACATCGTCATGGCTCAACGGCCTGGCGGCCTGCGCCGATACCGCCAATGGCACGAGACCGACCAGCGCAGCCGGCAACCAGCGCAGTACCCGGGTGGTTCCTGAACGACGGATGGCATCTGGAGGCATGTGGCACGTCCACGTTGGTTCGGGGCATCAGGCTGATGCCCTGGCCTTCGATTGAACGCAGGGAGGGCCAGATCGGATGACACGATCCGATTTTCCGCATGGTCTTGCCGAGCCGGTCAGAACTCGTCGACAAATTCGATACCGGCATCGCGATCGTTCGCGATCACCTCGGCGCTGCCGCGCACGGTATCGGCAAGCTGGTCATTGGGGGCATCCACTTCAATGAAATAGACCTGGCCTTCGCTGTCGCTTACCGACTCGCTGGAACTGGAGTCGTCGCGCATGCTGGGGATCAGGTCGTCGATTTCCTCGACGTGCTCGATACCGTCGATACCGTGTACCGCGGCCATGACGGCATCGGCGTCGGCGCGGGTGCCGATCAGGCGAAAACGGACCATGGGCATGGGGTATTCCTCGATTCGATGTGCGGGAGACCATGCTGGCAAGAGCGACGCATGCGGAAAGTGATGCCGCCGTGGCGAGGCTGCTTCATGGCAAAGGTGATTGAACCGCTATCATGCGACCTTGCCCACCTGACGAACTTCGACACCGATGCCCAAGACCTACGACCGCGACTATTTCGACAAGTGGTATCGCGATCCGCAGCACTCGGTCGCCTCGCCGGCCGAGCTGAAGCGCAAGGTGGCGATGGTGGTGGCGCAGGCCGAGTATTACCTCGGCCGACCGATCCGCAACGTGCTCGACGTCGGCTGCGGCGAAGCGACCTGGCGCGCGCCGTTGCGCGCGTTGCGCCCGGGCATCGCTTATCGGGGGCTGGATGCCAGCGAGTATGCGGTGGCGCGCTACGGCCGCAGCCGCAACATCGGCCTGGCGCGCTTTGGCCAGCTGGAACAGCTGCGTTTCGACACGCGCTTCGACCTGATCGTGTGTACCGACGTGCTGCATTACCTGAAACCTGGCGAGATCCGCGCGGGCCTGCAGGGTATCGGCGAGATGCTGGAGGGCGTCGCGTTTCTCGAGGTATTCACCAGCCGCGATGACGTGGCCGGCGATCACCACGGTTTCGTGTCGCGTGCGCCGGCATGGTACCTGGGCGAGTTCAGCCAGGTCGGGTTGCTGCCATGCGGCTCGCATTGCTACCTGGGGCCGCGACTGGAGCGTCATATCGCGGCGCTGGAACGGGCGCAACTGCCGAGCCGGTGATTCGCCGGGTCAGAACTCCACATGCGCGCGCATGCCGACAAAGCGCGCCGGCCCGCGATCGCGGTTGTAGCCGGGGTTGCGGATCAGCTGGATATCGGGCGCGAGCGTGAGGTGGTCGATCACCGCAATGCTGTAATAGGCCTCGACGATGCGCTCGCGGCCATAGGCGAGTGCGCGATCGCCCAGCGTGAATCCCTGGCCGCCCAGGGCCAGATAATCGCGGTGCGCCGGCGACAGCGCGTCGATGGCGAACGCCACGCCCAGATGATCTTTCGGCCGCGCCCAGTGCACACCGGAGAGCTGCATGCCGGCGCTCAGCGTGCGATCCACTTCGGTGAACGCAAACGATTCGTTGCGACCGTCGTTCCAGCCCGCGCGGGCAAACAATCCGGTCTCACCATCGTCGGCCAGCGGCAGTTCGCCGTTGATGGCGAAGCCATACTTGCGCCGACCGGGACGGTCGTCGGCATGGATGTCCGGCATGGTGCCATGGGCCAGCGCATACGCGATGGCATCACGGTACACGCCCATGTTCGCAATGTTGCGGAACGCCAGCAGCCGCAGGACCGCACCGTCCGCGTGCGGCTGCAAGGTCAGTTCGAGTTGTTCGCCGCGAGCGTGCCGCGGCGAACTCTCCAGCCTGGTTCCGTTCGCCTCGGTGGGCATCAGGTAGACGCCATAGCGCAGGCTCCAGCGCGGGTTTATCCAGCCCAGCACCAGCCCGTCGGTGTAGCCGCGGGTGTCGGCGGCGAAATCCCATGCAGTGTTATTGAGCAACGACCAGTTCAGGAATTGCGTGCGTGCCGCGTCGGCGTAGCGGTTCTTGTCGAAGTCGTCGCTCACCGCCATCTTGCCGAGCTTGATCTCGATGCGTTGCGTGGCTTGTTCGCCCGGCAGCTGACCCTGATCGCGCGTGACCGATTCGTGCGCATCGTCCAGCGGCAGTGTCCAGCGAAGATACCGGCGTGCGACATACGCAGTTTTGCTCAAGCTGCCGCCGCCGGAATGCACCACGTCGCCATTGGCAAATCCACCCAGACCGGTGGCTCCGCTGACCGCTTCGCCCTTGAACATTTCCACGTCGAAGTAGAACTGCAGACGTGCCGGCAGCGCGACGCCAAAGTAGGCGCCGAACGTATGCGAGCGCTCGGTATCGCCACGTGCGCGCAGGCTCAACGGGCCGCTGTACGGCGAGTGCAGGGACGATTGGTGCTGGTCGATGAAGGTGTACTGCGCGCCCAGCCACTGCGGCACAAACAGTGGCGCGTCGTCAGCCAGCGTGGGGGTGGACGCCAGCGCGAGCCCGATGGCCGCGGCGAACAGGTGGATCTTTTTCATGCTCGTCTCCGTATGCGTCGCACGGAGCGAGCGGATCAGCCAGGCAGCGATCCACTCGCGGCCGGGCCGCAAGAGTAGATGTCGATGTGCACCGAAAGCCCCGAAGGGGCGGTCCGGCTGCAACTGGTTGGGTCGCTGTCCATGGTGGATCAGGTCTCGTGGGTTTCTGATGCAGGTGAAGGCGCGCGCATGCTGACCGCAGGAGAGGCCCATGTCAATGCATGGTGATGACTCGAAGCGCCGTATCTGTCGCGCCGTGGTATTGCTCAAGCGGCGACGGTCTTGTCCTTGTAGCGGCACAGGTCGCGGATCGCGCAGTGCGGGCAATCCGGTTTGCGTGCCTTGCACACATAGCGGCCGTGCAGGATCAGCCAGTGATGCGCGTCCTGCTTGAACTCGGCCGGGATCACCTTTTCCAGCTTGTCCTCGACCGCGCGCACGTCCTTGCCCGGTGCCAGTCCGGTGCGGTTGGCGACGCGGAAGATATGCGTGTCCACCGCGATGGTCGGTTCGCCGAACGCGGTATTCAAAATCACGTTGGCCGTCTTGCGGCCGACGCCGGGCAGGGCCTCCAGTGCTTCGCGACTGTGCGGCACCTCGCCGTCGTGCTGCTCGATCAGCAGCCGGCACAACGCGATCACGTTCTTCGCCTTCGCATTGAACAGGCCGATCGTGCTGATGTAGCGCTTCAGGCCTTCCTCGCCCAGCTTGATGATCGCCTGCGGCGTGTTCGCCACGGCATAGAGTTTCTTGGTCGCCTTGTTCACGCCGACATCGGTGGCCTGCGCCGACAACACCACCGCGACCAGCAGTTCGAACGGCGTGCTGTAGACGAGTTCGGTGGTGGGATGCGGGTTGAGTTCGCGCAGGCGCGAGAACAGCTCGATCACGTCGGCGCGCTTCATGGCTTCGGCTCCTGCTGTTTCGCCTTGGCACGGGCCAGCGCTTCCAGCACCGGATTGCGTTGGTCGCTGATATCGACGGCCGCCTTGCGTGCGGCCAGCTCTGCCTCGCGTTCGACACGCAGGCGTTCGAGTCGTGCCTCGCGGCGCTGAAAATGCGCACGCGCCGCATCGGCATGGGCGATGTCGATCTGCGCTTCCGGCATCGGCAGCAGCACGATGCAATCGACCGGGCAGGCCGGCACGCACAGTTCGCAGCCGGTACAGTCGTCGGCGATCACCGTATGCATCAACTTCGCCGCGCCCACGATCGCATCGACCGGGCAGACCTGGATGCATTTGGTGCAGCCGATGCAATCGGCCTCGACGATGCGCGCCAGTGTGCGCGGTTTTTCGATGCCGTGTTCGGGATTCAGCGGCAGCACCGGTTGCTGAAGCAGCGCAGCAAGTTGCTCGATCCCCGCCGCGCCACCGGGCGGGCATTGGTTGATCTCGGCCTCACCACGCACGATCGCTTCGGCATACGGCCGGCAGCCGTGATAGCCGCACTGCTCGCATTGCGTCTGCGGCAACAGCGCGTCGATACGATCGGCCAGGGTCATGGCGACATCAGCGAACGGTGGCACCCGGCTTGGCGCCCTGATCGGCGTCGAGCAGGAACAGGTCGCTGCCGCCGTCGCCGGCCGACAGGATCATGCCTTCGGACAGGCCGAAGCGCATCTTGCGCGGGGCGAGGTTGGCGATGAACACCACGTTGCGGCCGACCAGTTTCTCCGGCTCGCCGTAGGCGGCGCGGATGCCGGAGAAGATCTGCCGCGTGCCCAGCGGGCCGGCATCCAGTTCGAAGCGCAGCAACTTGTCGGAGCCGTCGACGAATTCGCAGGCATTGACCTTGCCGATGCGCAGGTCGAGCTTGGCGAAGTCGTCGATCGCGATCGTCGCTGGCGCTGTGGCGGCTTCGTTACTGGCAGGGACGTTCTCGCTCATGGGCTTGCCCGGTTCCTTTGCTTTCTTGTGGTTGATCGGTGCGGCAACGGGCTCGGCGGGGCCGCCGAGCGAATCCTTCGAAGCCTCGACCATTGCCTCGATGTGCCTGGGATCGATGCGACCGAGCAGCGGTTCGAAGGCATGGATGGCGTGGTTGCGCAGTGCGGCGCGGGCATCGTCGAAGTCGGCGATCGGCGCGACCAGGAACTGTTCGGCCGCGGCCACGGTGGCCGGCAGGATCGGCTTGAGCATGCCGGCCAGCAGGCGGAACGCGGTCAGCGCGAACGAGCAGACCTGGTGCAGCTCGTCGCGAAGGCTCTCGTCCTTGGCCATCGCCCACGGCGCCTTGGCGGCGATGTGGCCGTTGACGATGTCCGCCATCAGCACGAAGCGGCGGGTGACCTCGGCAAAGTCGCCGCTGTCATAGAGCGCGGCGATGCCGTCGTAGTGTTCCAGCAAGCTGTGCCACAGCACGATTTCCTGTGAGCCGAACTGCGGCGCCAGGCGGCCGCCGAAGAACTTGTGCACGAAGCCGGCGGTACGGCTGGCGATGTTCACCCACTTGCCGACCAAGTGCGAGTTGACGCGCTCCTCGAACGCCTTGAGGTCGAGATCCACATCGACCGGTGCATCGCTGAGCATGGTGGCGAAGTAGTAGCGCAGGAATTCCGGATGGATGCCGGCGTCGAGGTAGGTGCGCGCCTGGATGAAGGTGCCGCGCGACTTGGACATCTTGGCGCCGTTCACGGTCAGGTAGCCGTTGACGTGCAGCGCGGTCGGCGTGCGGAAGCCGGCGCCATGCAGCATCGCCGGCCAGAACAGGCCGTGGAAATTGATGATGTCCTTGCCGATGAAGTGGTGCATCTCGGCCGTGCTGCCTTCGGCGAGGAAGTCGTCGAACTTCAGGTGGGTCCTGTCGCACAGTGCCTTGAAGCTGGCCAGATAGCCGACTGGCGCGTCCAGCCACACATAGAAGAACTTGCCCGGCGCGTCGGGAATCGGAAAGCCGAAGTAGGGCGCATCGCGCGAGATGTCCCAATCCTTCAGGCCGCCGTCCAGCCATTCCCTCAACTTCGCGGCGACGCCGCTGTTCGCCACTGGTGCGCCATGGGTGAACTTGCCCGCGAACCAGTCGCGCAACAGCCCTTCGAACTTGCCCAGTTCGAAGAAGTAATGCTCGGAGTCGCGCAGCACCGGTGTGGCGCCGGACATCACCGAGTAAGGGTTGATCAGGTCGGTCGGCGCGTAAGTGGCGCCGCAATGCTCGCAGTTGTCGCCGTACTGGTCCGGCGTGCCGCAGTTCGGGCAGACACCCTTGATGTAGCGATCCGGCAGGAACATCTGTTTCTCGGGATCGAACAGCTGCTGGATGCTGCGCTTGGCGATGTAGCCGGCGTCACGCAGACGCGTATAGATCAGCGTCGCCAGCTCGCGGTTTTCTTCCGAATGGGTGGAGTGATAGTGGTCGAACGCCACGCCGAACGCGGTGAAATCGGCTTCGTGGCCCTGACGGATACCGTCGATGAAAGCCTCCGGTGTCATGCCGGCCTTTTCCGCGGCCAGCATGATCGGCGTGCCATGCGCATCGTCGGCGCAGACGTAGATCGCCTTGTTGCCGGCCATTCGCTGCGCGCGCACCCAGATGTCGGCCTGGATGTAGCCCAGCAGATGACCCATGTGCAGTGGGCCATTGGCATAGGGCAGCGCATTGGTAACAAGGAGGCGACGGCTCATGGTGGGCAATCATTGCGGATGACTGCGCATTATGGCATGGCCGTCCAAACCCATGCCTGGTGCGGGCGTCGGCTGCAGCCACAAAAGAAAAGCGCGCCGATGGCGCGCTTTTCGACGCCCTGGATGCAGGCGATTACTCCTGTCGTTCCCAGATTTGCGAGCGGCCGAGCAGGGCGAAGCCGATGTAGCCGTGCACGTCGAGCTTCTGGCCACCGCTGGTGAGCGCGAGTTTCACCTTGTAGATCTTGCCGTTCTTTGGGTCGAGGATCCTGCCGCCGTCCCACACGTCGTCGTCCTTGCGGACGCCCCACATGATCGTCATGCCCTCGATCGGCTTGTCCTTGCGCTCGCCGTCGCACTTGGTGCAGTTCGGGTGCTCGCCGTCGCGGGCCACATCTTCCGGCGAGCGGTTCAGCAGCTTCACGACCCTGGCCTGGAACTCGCCGTTGTGCTCGGTGATCTGCACGATCGACTTCGGCTTGTGGGTGGTGTCGTCGATGGTTTTCCAGGTGCCGACCGGTGTGTCGTTGGCGGCGAGTGCCGTGCCGGCTGCCAGCAGCAGGCCGGCAGCGAAAGTGAGGCGAAAAGCATGCTTCATTAGTGGTCCTCCCGTACGAAAGGGTATGGATGCGAGACTGGCGAGGATGTGCGAGGTCGTCAAGCTGCATTGCGCAAATGCCGGGAATGCTTGTTCATGCGTGTTGCAAGGGGCAGTCAGGCGCTGATCTGGGTCAGCCGGCTGGCGTCGGTGGACTGGCATAATGGACAACTCCCGCACACACCCGAGCCGACATGACACAGGCGAATGAAGCCCTGGTCCGCCGCATCCTTGGCGACCTGATCGATACCCATACCGGCGCACCACTGGCCGAGGCCGTGCGCGCGGTCGGCGTGGACGGGGCGAAGGTGTCGGTCGATCTGCAACTGGGCTATCCGGCCGCCGGCGTGATCGTCAGCATGACGGCCCGCGTGCGCCAGGCACTGGAGGCCGATCCGGCGATCGAATCGGCGGCCGTGTCGATCACCAGCCGCGTCCACGTGCACAAGGTGCAGGGTGCGCTGGGACCGTTGCCGAACGTGAAGAACATCATCGTGGTGGCGTCCGGCAAGGGCGGCGTGGGCAAGTCGACGGTATCGGCGAACCTGGCGTTGGCGCTGCAGGCCGAGGGTGCGAAGGTCGGCGTGCTGGATGCCGACATCTATGGTCCCAGCCAGCCGACGATGCTGGGCGTGCATGGCAAGCCGGCTTCGCCGGACGGCAAGAGCATCATCCCGATGCAGGCGCACGGCATGCCGGTGATGTCGATCGGCTTCCTGGTGGAAACGGATACGCCGATGATCTGGCGTGGCCCGATGGTGACGCAGGCGATGATGCAGCTCCTCACCGACACGCGTTGGGAGCAACTGGACTATCTGATCATCGATCTGCCGCCGGGCACCGGCGACATCCAGCTCACGCTGTCGCAGAAGGTGCCAGTGGCCGGCGCGGTGATCGTCACCACGCCACAGGACATCGCGCTGCTGGATGCGCGCAAGGCGCTGAAGATGTTCGAGAAGGTCGATGTGCCGGTGCTGGGCGTGGTGGAGAACATGGCCACCCATATCTGCTCGAACTGCGGCCACGAAGAGCACATCTTCGGTGAAGGCGGCGGCGAGCGGATGTCGACGCAATACGGCGTGCCGTATCTGGGCTCGCTGCCACTGGATATTCGCATCCGCGAGCAGGCCGATGGCGGCACACCCACCGTGGTGGCGATGCCGGACTCCGATCTGGCAACCCGTTACCGCGAGATTGCCCGCAATGCCGCGGGGCGACTGTCACGGCAACCGCGCAACAAGTCGCTGGGACTGGGCAAGATTGTGGTGCAAGGCGCACCTGCCGCATGACGGCGTCGCGCCGCGTGCTGTGCCTGTCCGGCAGTCTGCGTCGCGTGTCGTCGAATGCCGCCGCGCTGGAGGCTGCGCAACAGCTTGCGCCGGCAACGCTGGAGCTGGTGGGTTACACCGGGCTTGGTGAGCTGCCGCTGTTCAACCCGGATGACGATGTCGAACCGTTGCCGGCGTCGGTGGTGGTCTTGCGCGAAGCCGTCGGTCGCGCCGATGCCTTGCTGATCGCCTGTCCCGAGTACGCGCACGGCGTGCCCGGTGCGTTCAAGAACCTGCTCGACTGGCTGGTCGGCAGCCTGGAGTTTCCGGGCAAGCCGGTGCTGCTGCTGAATACGGCTGCGCGCGGTTCGTACCACGCACAGGAAGCACTGGACGAGATCCTGCGCACGATGTCCGCGCAATTGCTGACGACACAACCATGTGTCGTCTCGCTGCCGGGTGCTGGTTGCACGAAGGAGCAGGTGCTGGCCAGCGCGGAACGCTGTGCGGAATTGCGTGCAGCACTGGAGGTTCTCATCGAGGCTTTGCCCGTCGCATGAATCTGCCGGCTGGCGTGGTGGCGGCCTGACCATGTATTTTTGCCGCTTTGCGCCCGGTCTGACCGGGCCGTACCGCTATCGACCGGAGTCCGCGTGAGCATCAAACCCGACAAATGGATCCGCCGCATGGCCGAAGGCCACGGCATGATCGAGCCGTTCGAACCCGGCCAGGTCAAGCTGCGCGACAGCAACAAGCTGATTTCCTACGGCACTTCCAGCTATGGCTACGACGTCCGTTGTGCGCGCGAGTTCAAGATATTCACCAACATCAACTCGACCATCGTCGACCCGAAGGCGTTCGATCCATCGAGCTTCGTCGATGTCGAGGCAGATGTGTGCATCATCCCGCCGAACTCGTTCGCGCTGGCACGCACGGTCGAATACTTCCGCATCCCGCGCAAGGTGCTGACGATCTGTCTCGGCAAGAGCACCTACGCGCGCTGCGGCATCATCGTCAACGTGACCCCGCTGGAGCCCGAGTGGGAAGGTCACGTGACGCTGGAGTTCTCCAATACCACGCCACTGCCCGCAAAAATCTACGCCAATGAAGGTGTGGCGCAGATGCTGTTCCTCGAATCCGACGAGGAATGCGAGACCAGCTACAAGGATCGCGGCGGCAAATACCAGGGCCAGCAGGGCGTGACGCTGCCGCGTACCTGAGCGCGCGGCTGAACGGCGCACTTTCGCGCCCCGGCGATTGCCGCGGCCGGGCGTTACACTCCACCTGATTCAACCGAATGATTGCCAGGAGACCCGCATGATCCGTTTTTCCACACTGCTGACGCGCGCCACGGCCGCGCTCATCCTGGGCAGCCTGCTCGTACTCACCGGCTGCCACCGCGGCAGCACCAAGGGTGAGATCAGCGCGGCTTCGGCGCAGGGACGATTCGATACCACCATTCAGGCCTACAAGGGCGGCCAGTTTCTGGTCGATGGCGCAGTACTCTCAGCGCTGGATACCGGCAGCCATTTCGCTTACTTGAAGGATCAGGGCAAACTGCCGAAGACGGTACTGCTTGAGCGCAGCGATGACTCGAAGATCCGCAAGGATCACCTGCAGTACATGGCGCGGATGCAGCTCGATTATGGCTTCACCGTGTATTACGACGATGGCGGTACCTTGAAGCAGATCAACCCGGTGGCGGTGAAGGCCCGTCAGCTTCAGGACTACCACGCGCCGGCCGCCATGCCTGATCAGATGAAAGGCAAGGATGCTGCCGGCAGCTCGATGGAAGACCAGCAGCAACAGCACTATTGATTGCAGGATCCTGAACGGCAACGCCCACTCTTGTGCAGTGGGCGTTGCCGTTTTCGTTTCATGCGTACGGTGCAAGCGCCTTGCGCAAGGCCAGGAGCAGCGATTCGGCTGCAACCTGCTGATAGGGTTCGGCTTGGCCGTATCCCCATACCGGTCCCGGCCATGCCGAGTCGCGGTAATTGCGCGCCACCACGTGGACGTGCAGCTGTCGGACGATGATGCCGAGCGCCGCGATGTTGAGCTTCTCGCACCGGGCAACCGACCGCAGCACCAGTGCTGCCCGGTTGACCTCCTGCCATAGCGCCTGTTGGTCACTATCGGGCAGGTCGGTGATCTCGACCAGGCCGGCGCGGCGCGGTACCAGAATCAGCCATGCATAGCGTGCGTCGTTCATCAGCAGTACGTCGCACAGAGGCAGCGAAGTGACCGGGAGCGTATCTGCCGCCAGCCGGGGATCGAGCACGAAATCGCTGCCGCTCATGCGTTGGCCAGATGCTGTTCGAAGAACGCCAGCGTGCGCTGCATGGCCAAGCGGGCGCTGGCTTCATCGTATTGCGCACCGACATCACGGTTGAAGCCGTGATCGGCCGGATAGGTGAAAGTCTCCATCTGCGGCAAAGCCTCGCGATGCTTGGCCACCATCTCCGGCGTGATGTGCTGATCCTTCTCGCCGAAATGGAACATCACCGGCGCCTTCGGTATCTCATGCAGGAACGGCAGGTTGCGCGCGCCGTAATAGCTCACTGATGGCAATCCGAGCCGCAGCGCGGCCAGTAGTGCCACGGTGCCGCCCCAGCAATAGCCGACCGTGCCTATCTTGCCGGATGACGTGATCGCCTCGGCCGCGCTGGCGACATCTTCCAGTGCACGATCCAGTCCCAGTTCGGTGACCAGTTGCTTGCCCTTGGCGTAGCCGGCTGCGTCGTAGCCCAGCTCCACACCGGATTCCAGGTGATCGAAGAATGCCGGCGCGATCGCGGTATAGCCGTGCTCGGCAAAGCGATCAACGACGCTGCGCATGTGTGCGTTGACGCCGAAGATTTCCTGGATCACCACGATGCCGCCTTTCGGCTTGCCTGCGGGCTGGGCCAGATACGCGCCGATGCACTGGGTGCGGGTGGTGGGTAGGTTGATCTGCTGGCCCATGGGGGTTTCCGCCTGGTTGAAGGACACAAGCTTAGCGGTCCGGTGAGTTCGCCGGCGCTGACGTATAATCGCCTGTTTCCCCGCACGTTTTCACGGTAATCCAAGCCCATGTCACAGGCCGCACACAAGATCGGATTCGTCAGCCTCGGCTGCCCCAAGGCGCTGGTCGACTCCGAGCGCATCCTGACCCAGCTCAAGGTCGAGGGCTACCAAATCGTGCCCAGCTATGGCGAGGCAGATGCGGTGGTGGTGAACACCTGTGGCTTCATCGACGCGGCAGTGCAGGAATCGCTGGACTCGATCGGCACCGCGCTGAACGAGAATGGCAAGGTCATCGTCACCGGCTGCCTCGGCAAACGCGAAGGGCTGATTCGCGAAGCGTATCCGGACGTGCTGTCGATCAGCGGCCCGCAGGACTATGTCAGCGTGATGAATGCCGTGCATGCCGCATTGCCGCCGCAGCGCAACCGCTTCCTCGACATCGTGCCGGACACCGGTGTCAAGCTGACCCCGAAGCACTACGCGTACCTGAAGATTTCCGAAGGCTGCAATCACCGCTGCAGCTTCTGCATCATCCCGTCGATGCGCGGCAACCTGGTCTCGCGGCCGGTCGATGAGGTGTTGCTGGAGGCGGAGCGGCTGGTCAAGGGTGGCGTCAAGGAACTGCTGGTGATCTCGCAGGACACCAGCGCCTACGGCGTCGACCTGAAATACGCCGAGCGCGAGTGGCGCGGCAAGTCGTACCGCACGCGCATGACCGAACTGTGCGAGGGCCTGTCCGAGCTGGGCGTGTGGACGCGGCTGCATTACGTCTATCCATATCCTCACGTGGACGAAGTGATGCCCCTGATGGCGGAAGGGAAAATCCTGCCGTACCTGGACATCCCGTTCCAGCATGCCAGCCCGCGCATCCTGAAACTGATGAAGCGCCCGGGCAATATCGACAGGACGCTGGAGCGCATCCAGAACTGGCGCAAGCTCGTGCCGGACCTGACCATCCGCAGCACCTTCATCGTCGGCTTCCCCGGCGAGACCGATGCCGAGTTCGAGGAACTGCTGGATTTCCTGCGCGAGGCCAAGCTCGATCGCGTCGGCGCGTTCGCCTACTCGGCAGTCGATGGCGCCAAGGCGAACGAGCTGTCCGATCCCGTGCCGGAAGAATTGAAAGAGGATCGCCTCGAACAGTTCATGGCGGTGCAGGCGGAAATTTCCGCGGCCAAGCTGCAGCACAAGATCGGCCGCACCATCACCGTGCTGGTCGACGAGGCTGGTGCCGATGGCGCAGTCGCCCGTTCCGCGGCCGATGCGCCGGAGATCGACGGCACCGTGTTGATCGCCGACGGCCAGAAACTGAAGCCTGGTCAATTCGTCGACGTCGTGGTCGAAGCTGCCAGCGAGCACGACCTGCACGCGCGCCTCGCCGGCTGATCGCATGCGCTACCACGCGCCGTCGCGCGAGGCGGTCGACCCTTCGGTGTTCGGCCGGCTGCCGCTGGCGGCGTGGCGCGAGTATGCCGCACTGCTCGATGGCGCCGAATGGCCGTCCATCGAGGCCCTCAACCATCGCCTGCCTGCAGGGTTGGCACATCGCTTCGTGGCGCAGACCCCGGACTTGCTGGCCGATGGCCTGCACTACGAACAGCGCGTCGCCGAACGTGGCGAGATCGCTACCCGCGAAGGCAACTGGCACGACCTGCTCAATGCGCTGGTATGGCTGCGCTACCCGGCCCTGAAGCAGATATTGAACCAGCGCCAGATGGCCGAGATCGCCCGCATGGGGACCAAGCTGCGTTCACGTGCGCAATATGCGATGACCCATTTCGATGAGGGTGGCGTCATTGTCGAACTGCGTGATCCGGCGCTGCTGGCGCTGTGGAATGTGCACGACTGGCACGGCCTGTTCTGGCGTCACCGGCAGGCGTGGCTGGACGGCTCGATCCGGCTCGAACTGTTCGGGCATGCGTTGCTGGAGCTTGCGCTGAACCCGGACAAGTTGCTGGTGGGCAAGGCGCTGGTCTTCGAGTCGACCGGTGCTGTCGATGCGGGGCCAGCGTCTGCCCGTTGCATGGAGGCAATTGTGTCAGGCCGGTTACTGCACGATCCGCTGGAACTGCGGCCGTTGCCGCTGTCGGGGATTCCAGGCTGGCATGTCGACAATGCGGACGAGGCATTCCACCGAAGCACCATCTGCTACCAGCCGCGCCGCGCCGGCCGTGAATATCCACCCGCTTTCCCGCAGGCTGGCTGAGCGCAGGCAGCGGCAGCTTGCTCCTATCCGCGTTCGCGACTATATACATGGAACAGGGGCGGGTCAGGGGCAAGCGCATTGAACATCGCAAGATCTTGGTGGCGCTTCGGACTCGACCAGTGGGTTTTGGTACGTATCGCTCCGCGGTTGCTGTTATTGGGTTTGCTGCTGTGCGCAGGCAGCGCGGCGGCAGCCGGCAGGAGTATGACCTCCGTGTCGCCGATCCGTTTCGGCATCCTGCCGATCGGCAGTGCCGCCGAGTCGCTGGAGCAGTGGCGACCGTTGCTGGATGATCTGCAGAAGCGGCTGGGCCGTCCGGTGACGACCGTGTCGGTGAGCAGCTATGCCGGTCTTTCCGACGCGATCGGTGCGCAGCGGGTGGACGTCGCGTTTCTCTCCGGCAAGCTGGCGGTCGAGGCGGTGTCGCATCAGCACATGCAGGTGTTCGCCCAATTCGTGCGCAACGATGGCGCCAGGGGCAACGTCGCCATGCTGGTGGTACGTGCCGACAGTGCCATCCACAGCCTCGACAAGTTGCTGGCCACGCCCGGTACTTGGCGGTATGCCCGCAGCGAACACCTGTCGGTGACCGGCTACACGGCACCGGAGGCCTATGTATTCGCACCGCACGGCCTCAACTCCGACACGTTTTTCGCCAACGTGCGGGTCGGCGATCATCAGAGCAACCTGCTGGCCGTGGTCAATCGCGAAGTGGACGTGGCCAGCAGCAACAATCCGGACATGGACCTGTTCCGGCGCAACTTTCCGCAGGAGGTCGCGCAACTCAAGGTGATCTGGCGTTCCTCGCTGATTCCGTCCGGCGTGCTGGTGCTGCGTGACGGGATGCCCGAATCGTTGCGCCGGCAGTTGGTCGACTTTCTTCTTGCCTATGGCAAGGGCAGCGGCGAAAACGGCGTGCGCGAGCGTGCCAGTCTGGCGCGCATCCCCGATCTCGGCGGCTTCGCGTCAGAGAACAACCACGTGCTGCAGCCCTTTGTCGACATGCAGTACACGCTGTTGCGGCAGCAGGCCGAACACAGCCAGTGGGTCAGTCCGCAGGCGCGGCAGGCAAGGCTGGCGCAGATCGAGAAAGACTACCGGCGCGCTTCGCAGCCGTTGTTGTCGCATTAGGCGCGGACGTCCAGACGATTGATTCCGGCGCGACGTGCTCGCTCCGCAGAGCGCTAGTCGTAATCCACCGCCAGCAGCGCGAACTCCGCCGGGCCGCCCGGCAGTTCGGCAAGGAACTCGTCGTCGACGCGCCTCTTCAGGACGGCACGGGCCAGCGGTGAATCGATGCTGATCCAGCCGAGCTTCGCGTCGGTCTCGTCGGGGCCGACGATCCGGTAGTGCAGGATTTCGCCGGTGTCGACGTTCTCCAGCTCGATGCGGGCACCGAAGAACACCAGGCCGCGATCGCCAGGCGCACCTTCGGCCACCTTGAGCGATGGAATCCGTTTGCTGAGGTAGCGGGCGCGGCGGTCGATCTCGCCCAGCTGTTTCTTGCGATAGATGTATTCGGCGTTTTCCGAGCGGTCACCTTCGGCAGCTGCGGCCGCGAGTGCTTTCACCACTTCTGGTCGCAGGACGTGCCACAGATGATCGAGTTCGGCCTTGAGCCGCTCGAAACCTTCGCGGGTGATGATCGCGGTCGAGCCGGGCGACGGTGGGCGCCAGCGACTCATGCGGAACCGACCAGCTGTCGCCGTTGCGCATCGATCTCGGCGCGCAGTGGATGCTCGGGCCATGCGGCCGCGAGCCGGTCCAGCAGCGCCGTCGCTTCGGCGTGCTGGTCGGCGTGTCGGGCGAGCTGGCGTACGGCCAGCAGGCCGTAGTGCGGCGTCTGCGGATCGCGCGGCCAGTGCGCGAGAAAGCCGTGGCACAAATGCAGCGCGATCCGGCTCATGCCCAGCCGTACCGCCAGATCGGCCAGTTCGCCACAGGTTCGCGGATCGTCCGGAACAAAAGTGGCATCGATGCCGCAGCATTCCTGCAGCAGCCCCAGCGCGCGGCGTGATTCGCCCTGGGCGATCAGCGCGGCGGTCCAGATCTGGCCGTGTACCAGCAATCCGTCACGCAGGTTCTGCCGCTGCAGCAATTGACGATAGGCCAGGTGCAACGACGCCGGCGCAACCCGATCCTGCATCCGGGCGACCAGCAGTGCGGTGGCGGCGGCTGGATCGGCATGCGCGAGTGCATCGACCTCGGCCAGCAGGATCTCGTCGGCGTCCTGTCCGCCGGCCTTGGCCAGCTTCGGTGCTTCGGGTTCCAGTCCGAAACGCTCATGGCGCTGGTGGATCATCACGCCCATCAGATGGAATGCGAGCACGATCAGATAGGTATAGGCGAAGGCGAACAGTGGCAACGCCAGCAGCCGTGGCAGCAGCGCGCTGGCAAGCGAGGCCAGCACGATCAGTATGCCGAGCAGCAGGTTGATCGCCACCGGCACCAGATAGGACGTGCCGAATGCCGCGATGACGCGCCCCCAGTTCAGCGGACTGATCGCCAGCGCCAGGTTGCCGTCGAACGCCAGCGACATGTCGATCGCCGGCAGCGCCAGTGCGGCCAGGATCAACACCGGCAACAGCAGGCGCGGGAAGAACACAATGGCGACCACGCAGATGGCGACGACCAGCAGATGAATCGCGGTCAGTCCCCAGCCGCTGGACTCATTGCCATCGCTGCCGACATCGGGCGGATCGGCGTAGCCGTTCGCGGTATGCAGCAGGCAGTCCGCTGCATACCGCCAGGTGGCGGCCCATACCAGCGCACTGGCCAGCGCGCCGATGTACGACGGCAACAAGCCGACGTAGTGCAGCAGCGCCATGACCACGCAGGTGGGCAGCGCCGCACCACGCAGCGGATAGCCGAAGCCTGCCTGCAGGCGCTCCCCGAACAGGGTGTCGGCAGCCACTGTTTCGATGCGCGGCATGCTAGTGCGCGCTCAACGCTTGCCGCCGAAGATGCCACCGAGCACGCCGCGAAGGATCTGCCGGCCGAGCTGGCTGCCGGCCGTGCGCACCATCTGCTTGCCCATGGTTTCGATCATGCCCTGGCGGCGCTTGGTACCGAACAGCGCATCGTGCACGGCGCCGCCCCATGGCGAGCCTGTTGCAGGATCGTCGCCCGCAGGCTTGCCCGGTGTGCCGGCAGCCATGTTGCCGGGATCGGCGGCCTTGTCGCTGGCACGCTTGGCCAGCATCTCGGCGGCGGATTCGCGATTGATGGTGGTGTCGTATTTCGTGCCGACCGGCGAGCGTTGGCGAATGACGGCACGCTCGGCGTCAGTGATCGCGCCGATGCGGCAGCACGGCGTGGTCACGAGTACCTGTTCGACCGGCGTCGGCACACCGCCATTGGCGAGCGTCGAGGCCAACGCCTCACCGACGGCGAGTTTGGTGATCGCTTCGGTGACATCGAGTTTCGGGTTGGCGACAAAGGTTTCCGCGGCGGCCTTGACCGCTTTCTGATCGCGCGGCGTGAACGCGCGCAGTGCGTGCTGGATGCGGTTGCCGAGCTGGCCCAGGATCACGCCCGGCACGTCGTCCGGGTTCTGCGAACAGAAATACACGCCGACGCCCTTGGAACGGATCAGCCGCACGACTTGTTCGACCCGCTGTTGCAGCGCCGGAGAGGCGTCGTCGAACAGCAGATGCGCCTCGTCGAAGAAGAACACCATCTTGGGTTGATCGAGGTCGCCCACTTCCGGCAACTGCTCGAACAGTTCCGACAGCAGCCACAGCAGGAAGGTGGAATACAGCCGCGGCTTCAGGATCAGCTGATCGGCGGCGAGCACGTTGATGATGCCGCGGCCGCTCATGTCCTGACGCATCAGGTCGGCCAGTTCCAGCGCCGGTTCGCCGAAGAACTGGTCGGCCCCGTCGCCTTCGAGTTTCAGGATCGCACGCTGGATCGCCGCGATGCTGGTGGTGCTGATCAGGCCGTAATGGGTGGAGATGTCCTTGGCGTTGTCGGCGGCATAGGTGAGCAAGGCGCGCAGGTCGGCCAGATCCAGCAACAGCCAGCCCTGATCGTCGGCGGCCTTGAAGATCACCTCGAGCACGCCCTCCTGGGTGTCGTTCAATTCCAGCACGCGACCGAGGAGGGTCGGCCCCATCTCGCTGATGGTGGCGCGCACCGGATGGCCGAGCTTGCCGTAGATGTCCCAGAACACTACCGGATTGGCCAGCGGCTTCCAGTCGGTGAGCTTGAGCTTGTCCAGTCTCGCCTTGAGTTTGTCGCCGGCCTCGGCGGCAGCCATCGACAGGCCGGCCAGATCGCCCTTCGCATCGGCCAGGAAGCACGGCACGCCAAGCCGGGAGAAACCTTCGGCCAGCACCATCAGCGAGACGGATTTGCCGGTGCCGGTGGCGCCGGCGATCATGCCGTGGCGATTGCCGTAATGCGGGTCGAGGCTGACGCTGGCGCTGTCGTTGCGGCCGATCAGGATGTCGGTCATGGGGTTCCGTCCGTTGATGGTCGAATGATTGTAGCCAACACGGTGATGCTTTCGCGTGGCGGTGCATGGCTGCGTTGAGTCGAAGCGTCGCGCCAGCTATGGTGGGTGTTTTTCCGCGGGTGAAGTTTCTGATGTCGTCGTGTTCCGTGCTTCGTTCCATGCGTATGGTGGCGATTGCCATGGCGCTCAGTCTGCTCGGCGCCTGCGCCACTACGGGCGCAGGCAAACCCTCGGCCCCGGTGAATGCGCTTTACAGCCAGCTCGATCTGGCCAGCAAGGGCTACGAGACTGCCCTGCAGCAGTCGCGTGAAGGCAACCTGGAGGCTTCACGGTTGACGTTGACCCAGTCGCTCGACCGGCTGAAGGAAGCGTCGGCGCGGTGCGGCAACACGCCAGGCTGCGATCCGCAGCGGTTCTTCTCCGTGTTCGATCGCCTGTTGCGACTGAAGGATGGCGATTTCAGCGGCGACCAGGATCTGAACAGCGATGTTGCTCCATCGCAGGCAGCCTTGGCGGCCGGCAAGGGCGGCGTGTCCAGCCTACCGCAGGCGCAGCGCAGCGTGACCTTGCTGCACGGACAAAAACTGTCCGAACTGATCGCGATGAATGGACCGGTGAAAGCGGCGCTGGAAATGTGGTTGACCCAGATGCGCCCGCAGTTGATGGATGCCTGGGTCAACTATCAATACTTGCGCTACCAGATGTGGCCGCAATACCAAAAGGCAGATCTGCCCGAGGCGCTGCTGTTCGGCATCATGGCGAAGGAGTCCGGCGGCAAGGTGCATGCCGTCTCGCGTTCGGGCGCGGCCGGGCCGCTGCAGTTCATGTACGCCACCGGCATGCGTTTTGGCCTGAGCAGCGACAGCGGTTTCGACATGCGCTTCGATCCATCGGCGTCGGCGCGGGCGAATGCCGAATACATCAACGAGCAGCTGCGGATCTTCAACAACAATCTCGAGCTCACCATCGGCGCCTACAACGGCGGCGAAGGGCGCATGCGGCGCGCGGTCGGCGACGACACCTCGGTGAGCTTCTACGACCCGCGCATCTACGACCAGCTGTCGCAGGAAACCCGTGACTACGTACCGTCCGTGCTTGCTGCGGCATGGCTGTTCCTTCATCCGGAAAGCTACAACCTGCGCTTCCCGAAGATCGACGGCATGCCCGGCACGGTCATTCTGAAGCGGCCGGCCTCGCTGTCCGAATTGACGGTGTGCCTGGGCTCGGCCGGTGGCATGAACGATGGCTGGTTCCGCACCTTGCGCAATCTCAATCCAAGACTGGATCCGCAGGTGACCCAGCCGGTGGGCACCTCGTTGCAGTTGCCCAAGCCTTTGGAGCAGTCATATGCGGCACGCTGTGTCGATGGCCCATGGCCGATTCTCGCCGGCGATCTGCATCATGCCGTGGTACCTGTCGTCGTGCAGGCGGCTCCGGTGGTGAGTGCGCCGGTGGTGCGCGGAACCAGCTACTACAAGGTTCGCCGGGGCGATACGCTGATCAGTATCGTGCGCGGCCTGCATTGCTCGAGCGTGCAGGAAGTGACCGAGATGAACGGGCTCAAGCACCATCATCTGGCTATCGGAAAGACGCTGAAGGTGCCGGTCTGCCGCTGAGTCGAACCGGCGGTCGCCTGGGTCAGGCGACCGCGCTTTCCTGCATCCAGTGGTCGACGGTGTTGCCGCTGCCGTGGACTTCCTTCAGTTCACGCAGCAGCTGCATCAGCTGTCGGTGCTGCGGCTGCAGGCTGCTGTGCGGCGAGTTCTTGGTCTCGTGATAAGCCACGGCCAGCCATAGCGCGATGCCGCGCAGCGCTACTTCGGCATTGGTCGAACATGCGCGCTCGTAACCGGCGTCGGTGCCCTGACCCCAGGGCATGTAACGCGCTTCCGGCGCGGTTCCATACAGGTGCGGAAAATCGCTGCGCGAGGCCTGGCCGATCTCGCGCAGGGTCAGTGTGCTCAATCGTTCCCGGTTGCGCTTTGGCAGGGCCCGGATGCTGCGCTCGATATCGCGGAACTGGCGACCAAGCTGGCGCGCGCGCATCATCACGAAGAATGGAGTGAGTATCTGCATGGGATCCCCTCGACGCTGGTCAGCCGCACTGGGAAGCGCGGCGAAGTGGCGAGCGTAGCGAAGCGATCCCTGCAGTTGCGCCTAGAGCGTCACAAAATGACGCATGGCGTCAGTTTTCCGGTTGGCGAGGATGCGTAGCCTGCTTTCAGCTGTGACCGAGCCGCTGTCCCACCAGTACCGCCTGTTGTGGCTGCAAGGCGTCCAGCGTGGCGGTGCCCTCGGGCAGCAGCAGGATCACGGTGGAGCCCATGTTGAAGCGCGCCATCTCGGCAAAGCGCTCCAGCGTGATGTTCTGACCGGCGAATGACTTGCGCCGGATCGACGAGGCATACGGCGGGATCACCAGCCCGTCCCACACGGTGGCTACCGACGACACCAGGATCGCGCCGACCATCACCACCACGAACGAGCCGTGTTCGCCCTCGAAGTGGCAGACCAGTCGCTCGTTGCGTGCGAACAGCCGGGGAATCGCCGCTACCGCGAACGGCGCCACGCTGAAGATGCGGCCGGGCACATGCACGGTTTCCTTCAGCGTGCCTTTCAGCGGCATGTGCACACGGTGATAGTCGCGTGGCGACAGGTAAACCGTGACGAAGCGGCCGTTGCGGTACGGCGCGGCGGCTGCCTCGTCGCCACCGAGCAGTTCGGCGGCGGTGTACTCCTGACCCTTGGCCTGGAAGATGCGCCCGTCGACGATCGCGCCGGACTGGCTGATGCGGCCATCGGCGGGTGAGAGCAGGGCGGCCGGATCGGCATCCGCACGGCGTGCATCGGGGCGCAGCTTGCGCGTGAAGAACGCATTGAAGTGCTGGTAGGCCAGCGGATCGGGCTGCGCCGCCTCGGCCATGTTCACGTTGTAATTGCGCACGATGGTGCCGATCAGCCAGTTCTTCCACGGCGCGAAGGTCCAGCGTGTGGCCCAGTAGACGATGCGCGACAGGAAGCGGTGCGGCAGGATGTACTGCAGGAATACGTTGAAAGTCATCTGCCCAGTATACGGGGTGGGGCCGCTTCAGGCCTTATAATGGCCGGCCATTCTGTTGCACTCTGGATCGCCGTGACCGCCGAACTCGCCTCCATCATCGACTTCATCCGTTATGGCGCCAGTCGTTTCTCGGCCGCTGGACTGACCTTCGGCCACAGCCACGACAACCCGATCGACGAGGCCACCCATCTGGTGCTGGCCAGCCTGCACCTGCCGCCGGATATTCCGCCGGCCTACGGCGCGGGCAGGCTCACTGCTGCCGAACGCGAGAACGTGCTGGCGCTGATCGAGCGTCGCGTGACCGAGCGCTTGCCGGTGGCCTACCTGGTCGGTGAAACCTGGTTCGCCGGGCTGAAGTTCAAGAGCGATCGCCGCGCGCTGGTGCCGCGTTCGCCGATCGCCGAGCTTATCGAGTCGGGCTTCGCGCCGTGGCTGGACGAGCGCCACATCGAACGCGCGCTGGACCTGTGCACTGGTTCGGGCTGCATCGGCATCGCGATGGCCGAGTACAACCCGGAGTGGAAGGTCGACCTCATCGACATCAGCGACGAGGCGTTGTCGCTGGCGCGCGAGAACATCGTGTTCCAGCACGTCGAAGGCCGGGTCGAGGCGATCCAGTCCGATCTGTTCGCCGGCGTGCAGGGACGCAAGTACGACCTGATCGTCTCCAATCCGCCGTACGTCACCGAGGACGAGTACACCGCGCTGCCGGGTGAATACGCGCACGAGCCGAAACTGGGTCTTACCTCCGGTGCCGATGGTCTGGATCTGTGTCTGCGCATGCTGGACGAGGCGGCCGACCATCTCACCGATGACGGTCTGCTGATCGTCGAGGTGGGCGAGAGCGAGCATGCGCTGGCTGCGTTGCTGCCGGAAGTTCCGTTCATCTGGATCGAGTTCAAGGTCGGCCAGATGGGCATCTTCGCGCTGGAGCGGCGCGATCTGGTCGAGCACGCTGCGGTGATCCGCGCGGTGGCTGCGGCGCGCCGCGTGGTCTGAAGGACTCGCGCCGCATGGAGCTGAACACAGCGCGCCTGCGGCTCGATGCCTTGCGTCCGGCCGACGCCACGGCGTTGTTCGGCTACCGCGCCGATCCGGAGGTATCCCGATTCCAGGGGTGGTGTCCGGCCAGCGTGGCCGAGGCGGCAACCTTCATCGAGCGCCAGGCCGATGCCTCGCTGGATACGCCGGACAGCTGGTTTCAGCGCGCGATCCGTCTGCGTGATGGCGAGGCATTGATCGGCGACTTGGGCATTCACCTGCCTGCGGACGCCGAGGGTTCGGTCGAGTTCGGAATCAGCATCGCGCCGGGCCATCAGGGCAGGGGCTTTGCCTGCGAGGCCGTACGCGCGGTGTTCGGACTGGTATTCGGCCAGTTGGACCGGCATCGCGTCCACGCTTCGGTCGATCCGCGCAACCTCGCCAGCATGGCGATGCTGCGCGCGCTGGGCATGCGGCAGGAAGCGCATCATCGCGAAAGCCTGTGGCTGCACGGCGAATGGGTCGACGACGTGGTGTTTGCGCTGCTGGCCAGCGAATGGCGCGCCGCGCAGCCGGCCCGCTGACCGGACCGGGCGCCGTCGCGCTAAGCTGTAGCGGTTTCCTTCGGACGTCCAAACCTCGTGTCCAGCAATTCCTTCGGCAAACTCTTCACGGTCACCACTTTCGGCGAAAGCCACGGACCGGCAATCGGCTGCGTGATCGACGGATGCCCGCCGGGGTTGTCGATCCGTCCGGAAGAATTCAAGACCGATCTCGAACGCCGTGCCACCGGCCGCAGTCGCTACACCTCGCAGCGGCACGAAGCTGACGAAGTCGAAATTCTCTCCGGCGTCTACGAGGGCAAGACCACCGGCACGCCGATCGCATTGCTGATCCGCAATACCGATCAGCGCAGCAAGGATTACGGCGACATCGTGTCGACGTTCCGTCCCGGCCATGCCGATTACACCTACTGGCAGAAATATGGCATCCGCGATCCGCGCGGTGGCGGACGTTCGTCGGCGCGCGAAACCACCATGCGCGTGGCTGCTGCCGTGATTGCGAAGAAGTGGCTGGCCGAGCGTTACGGTGTGCGTGTGCGCGGTTACCTGGCGCAGATCGGCGAGCTGACGCCGGATGCGTTCGACTGGGAAGCGGTGGAGCAGAACCCGTTCTTCTGGCCGGATACGGCGCAGGTGCCTGCGCTGGAGACCTATGTCAACGCGCTGCGCAAGTCCGGCGATTCGGTCGGCGCACGCGTCAATGTGGTCGCCGATGGCGTGCCCCCGGGCTGGGGTGAGCCGATCTACGGCAAGCTGGACAGCGATCTGGCCAGCGCGCTGATGTCGATCAACGCGGTCAAGGGCGTGGAAATTGGCGACGGTTTCGCCGCGGTCACCCAGCACGGCAGCCGGCATCGCGACGAGATGAGCATGGACGGTTTTGCCTCCAATCATGCCGGCGGCATCCTCGGCGGCATCAGCAGCGGTCAGCCGGTGACGGCTTCGATCGTGCTCAAGCCAACTTCCAGCATCCTGATCCCGGGCCACAGCGTGAACCTGGCCGGCGAGCCGACCGAGGTGGTGACCAAGGGACGCCACGATCCCTGCGTCGGCATCCGTGCCACTCCGATCGCCGAGGCGATGATGGTGCTGGTGCTGATCGATCATGCGTTGCGCCATCGTGCGCAATGCGGCGATGTGGGCACGGTCGAGCCGCGGATTCCGGCTAAAGCCGGACATTGAAAGGCGGCGGTAGCAGATGATCGACAAACCAAGAGTATGGGTTTCGCGTCCCACCTTTCCCGATGTCATCGCCCGCCTCGACGAGCACTTCGAGGTGGTCAGCGAGCCGGAAGAGATCACTTTTTCGTCGGCCGAGCTGGCGGCAAAACTGACCGATCAGGATGCCGCCATCGTCGGCCTCAAGGAGCACATCGGCGCGCTGGAAATTGCCGGTGCGAAACGGCTGCGCCTCGTCGCCAACCTAAGCGTGGGTTACGACAACCTCGACCTCGCCGCATTGAGTGCGGCCGGCATTGCTGCCTCCAATACCGCCGACGTGCTCAACGAAAGCGTGGCCGATTACACCTGGGCGCTGCTGCTGGGCGCGGCACGCCGGGTCGGCGCGGCCGAGCGCTGGGTGCGTGCAGGCGAATGGAAGGCCACGAAATTCACGCAGTGGCTGGGCATGGACGTCCGCGGCCGCACGCTGGGCATTCTCGGCATGGGCCGGATCGGTCAGGCGGTCGCACGACGGGCGCAGGGATTCGGCATGCAGGTCATCTATCACAACCGCTCGGCGCTGCCGGTAGCGGTCGAACGCGAATGCAACGCCCGCTATGTAGACAAGCCGCAGCTGCTGCACGAATCGGATTTCCTGGTGCTGGTGCTGCCGCTGACGCCGCAGAACCGACACGCGATCGGCGCGCCGGAGCTGGCGCAGATGAAGCCGACCGCCGTGCTGGTGAACGTCGCGCGTGGCGGCATCGTCGATGATGCTGCCTTGGCTGATGTGCTGGCCCGCGGTGGTCTGGCCGCGGCAGCCCTGGACGTGTTCGAGGGCGAACCGGGCGTGCATCCGGCGCTGCTGGCTTTGGACAATGTGCTGCTCAGTCCGCATATAGCCAGCGCCAGTCATGATGCACGGCGCGCCATGACGGCACTGGCGGTCGACAACGTGCTGGCGCTCTTCGGTCATGGCCCGCACGCCGGGCGGCCGCCGACTATCCTCAATCCCTCGGTGCTGGCTGCGGCCAACCCGGTCATCCAACCCTGAGCAAAGAACAACATCCATGAGCAAGAAGAGCAGTTACAAAGTCGCCATGGTCGGCGCCACCGGGGCGGTCGGTGAGACCCTGCTGGCGATTCTCGCCGAGCGTGATTTCCCGGTCAGCGAACTGGTGCCGCTGGCCAGCGAGCGTTCGGCCGGCGGCAAGGTCTCGTTCGGCGGTCAGGAGATCACGGTGCAGCTGCTCGACACCTACGACTTCGCGGGCGTCGACATTGCGTTCTTCTCGGCCGGCGGCTCGGTCAGCCGCGAGCATGCACCGCGGGCGGCGGCGGCCGGTGCAGTGGTGATCGACAACACCTCGGAATTTCGCTACCAGGACGATATCCCGCTGGTGATCAGCGAGGTGAACCCGCATGCGATCGCGCAGTACACCAGCCGCGGCATCATTGCCAACCCGAACTGCTCGACCATGCAGATGCTGGTGGCGCTGGCGCCGATCCACCGGGCGGTGCAGATCGAGCGGATCAACGTGGCCACCTACCAGTCGGTGTCCGGTGCCGGCCGCACCGGCATGGAAGAACTGGGCAAACAGACCGCGGCCTTGCTTAACTTCCAAAGCGTGGAGCCGGGCAAGAAATTCCCCGCGCAGATCGCGTTCAATGTGATTCCGCAGATCGACGACTTCCAGCCGAACGGCTACACCAAGGAAGAGATGAAGCTGGTGTGGGAGACCCGCAAGATCCTGGAGGACGAGTCGATCCAGGTGAACCCGACCGCGGTACGCGTGCCGGTGTTCTATGGTCATTCCGAGGCAGTGCATATCGAGACCAGCGACAAGATCACCGCCGAACAGGCCCGTGAACTGCTGCGACAGGCGCCTGGCGTGGTGCTGGTGGACGAGCGCAAGCCGGGCGGTTATCCGACCCCGGTGGGCGAGGCTGCCGGCACCGATGCGGTATATGTCGGGCGCATCCGCGAGGACATCTCGCACGAGCGCGGGCTGGACATGTGGATCGTCTCGGACAATATCCGCAAGGGCGCGGCGCTGAACGCCGTGCAGATCGCCGAACTGTTGATCGAGGACTATCTCTAAGATGCGTTGCGTGCAATTCGTGGGCTTTGTTGGCCTGATGCTGGCATCGACGGCCTGGGCCGGCACCGACCAGCCCAAGCCATTGCCAGCCGGGCAGGCAGCGACATCGCTGCCCCAGGTCAGGCAGCGGCTGACCCGGAACCAGGCCGAAGTGAGGCGGCTGGAGCAGGATCTCGCCAGGCAGGAGTCGGACAGCAAGCGCGCCAGTGAGCGCCTGCAACAGCAGGATCAGGCCATCGCCGAGCTGCAGAAGCAATTGCAGGAACTGCGGGCTACCCCGGCACCTGCGCAGCATTAGAGCGTGCCGCTGCGGTGAGAACACGCAGCAGCAATGCACTGCAAGTATTCGCCGCAGCTATTGTTGATTGCTCTGCATATAACTAAAGTGGCACCTCGTTTGCCGCAGTAGCCGCCACCGCGGCGACACCACAAGAGTTGCGCCAAAGATCGTTCGGGGGAACACGCATGAATCGTTCGTTGAAGTTGTCGATGCTGGTGGCACTGGCCTTGGGCACTAGCCAGGTCATGGCACTGGACCTTGGTCAGATCCGGGTCAAATCGGCGTTGGGGCAGCCCTTGCTGGCGGAAATTCCGCTGCATCCTGCCAGTCCGGCGGAACTGCAGAACCTCACCGTGCAGCTGGCTTCCAGCGAGGAATTTGCCCGGGCCGGCATCGTCGTCGGCCGTACCACGATCCCGCTGCATTTCAGTGTAGCCAACGCCGCGGGTGGCAAGGTCATCCGGATTACCAGCAGCCAGGCAGTCGACGATCCCTACCTCGACCTGTTGCTGGAAGTGAACAGCAATGCCGGCAAGAGCGTGCGCGAATTCGCGATCCTGCTTGATCCGGCCAATGCGCCGACCGCGGCCCCCGCCGCTGTCGCGGCCGCACCGGCGCAGGCAGCGACACCGAGCCGACCCGTGCAGGCCAAGCCGGCACCGACGCAGGCGCCGCCTGCTGCCGCGGCTCCCAAGGCGGCACCGGCTACCGTCAGCAATGGCCAGTACGGTCCGGTCGAGCGTGGCCAGACATTGTCGTCGATCGCCCGCAGCACCGCACCGTCGGGAGTCGATGTGCAGCAGATGATGCTGGCGCTGAAGCAGGCCAATCCCGACGCGTTCTATCGCGACAACATCAATGCGCTGAAGAGTGGTGCGGTACTGCGCGTGCCGAATTCCTCCGAGGCGCAAGCCATGACGATCGCCGCGGCCGTGGCCGAAGTGCGTCGCCAGAACAGCGATTGGCGCGCCGGGGCGCCGGGCAAGCCTGCGCTCGTGGCCGATACGGCAACGCGTGCGTCTGCCTCCAGTGCACCCAGCAGTACGTCCAGCGACGCGGGTGACCGTCTGGCGCTGGTGCCGGCGAAGGATGGCAGCGGAAGCGGAGCACAGGGCAGCCATGCCACCAGCAAGGGCGACAAGGCAGCCGCCGCCAGCCTTCGTCAGGATCTGCTGCGCAGCCAGGAGAGCCTGGCCAGTCTGCAGCAGCAGAGCACCGATCTGAAAACCCGCCTGAAGGATCTGGCGGACATCAACAGCAAGAACGAACATCTGCTGTCGCTGAAGGACAACGAGATCGCGGACCTGCAGGCCAAACTGGCCGCAGCGCGCAAGTCCGCGGGTCTGCCGGCTGCAGCAGCGGTGACAACGACCGAGCCGACGCCGGCAGCCAGCGTGGCAAAGGCTGTCGTGGCAACGGCGCGGCCGGAGCATCTGGAAACCGCCTCGGCCAGTACCGCGGCCAGTGCGGGTTCGGCGCCTGTCGCCGCAAGTTCCACCGCGGTGACCACCACCACTCCAGCTGCGGTCGCCGGTTCGCCGACAACGGGCAGCTCTGCGCAGGCTGCGGCTGCAGTCACGCCGGCGCCGGTCAAGCCGGTGGTCAAGCCGGCGACCAAGCCGAGCTCCGCCGCTTCGGAGGTCGAGCAGCCGTGGTACATGCAGACCTGGGCATGGGGCGCCGGCGGCGCTGCAATCGTGCTGCTGATCCTGCTGGCCATGCTCGGTCGTCGCAAGCCGGCGGCTGCCGCATTGTCGAAGTCGGCACCATCGCTGGCCGATCGTTTCAATTCAGCGCCGCCGGCTGATCACGACCTCGTCGGCAGCGACGACGTCGATCAGGAAGAACTGCTCGATCAGTTGGCCGAGCATCCGGACGACATCTATCTGCACCTGGAACTGGTCACCCTGTACTACTCGCGGCGCGACGTCGAGCATTTCGAGGCCGCCGCCGAGGCCATGCACGCCCATATCACCGATCCACAGCAGGACGAGTGGCAGGACGTGGTGCACATGGGCGAGGACCTGGTGCCGGGCCACCCGCTGTTCGACCACCATCCCGAATTGCCGGTGCATGAGGATGCGGAGGCCCGCCGCGAATTCGACATCGACGACTATGCGGACGAACACGAAGCGCCCAGGGTCGTATCGTCGATGCCGCCGCCGTTGCCGTCGGGCGCACCGAAGAAGGTCAGTGAATACAACTTCAATTTCGATCTGACCAAGCCGGTCGTCGCCGAATCGGCTATGGATCACCCGGTGGCCCCGGACGACGCTACTACCGTGGCGGCGCCGCTGATGGCGGACACGCACGCGTCCGAAGCCCATGCAGCGACGACGGCCGAATCGGCTTCGAACTGGCATTTCGACGAGGCGGACAACGCACATCAGGCCGCTGACCCAAGCCATGATCTGGGCGAGTTCAACGACGACCCGATCGATACCAAGCTCGATCTGGCCCGCGCCTATCTGGACATGGGCGACGCCGATGGTGCCCGTGCGATGCTGGGCGAGGTGATGAAGGAAGGCAGCCAGATGCAGCGGGACGTCGCCAAGCGCCTGCTCGACAACCTGCACTGAACCAGTTGCCGCAGTTCGCACTATGCAATCGGGTCGGCCTTGCCGGCCCGATTGCGTTGTGGCCTGCTAATCTTCCGTGTCTTCCAGCGAACCCTTGCACGACTCCATGCGTATCGCCCTTGGCATCGAATACGACGGTACCGATTTTTCCGGCTGGCAACGGCTGAAGACCGATGCCAGCGTGCAGGGCGCGCTCGAGCAGGCGCTGTCGAAGGTCGCTGCACACCCGGTCGAAGTCAGCTGCGCTGGACGCACCGATGCCGGCGTGCATGGTCGTTGCCAGGTGGTGCATTTCGACACTGAGGCTCAGCGTGACATGCGTGGCTGGATGCTTGGCGCCTGTTCCAATCTGCCCACCAGTGTGGCGGTGCTGTGGGCGCAGCCGGTGCTGGAGAGTTTCCACGCACGCTATGCCGCGCGCAGTCGCCGCTACCGCTATCACATCCTCAATCGGCCGGTGCGCGCGGCGCTGGATGCCCGGTACGTCACCTGGGAACGCCTGCCGCTGGATGCAGAGCGGATGCATGCCGCCGCGCAGGCGCTGCTGGGCGAGCATGACTTCAGCGCGTTTCGCGCACTGTCCTGCCAGGCAGCGCACCCGCGGCGCACGGTGCTGGCGGTGAGCGTGTGGCGCGAGCGCGAGCAGGTCTTCGTCGAGATCGAGGCGAACGCGTTTCTGCATCACATGGTGCGCAATGTCGTCGGCTCCCTGCTGATGATCGGTCGCGGCGAACAGCCCGTCCCATGGATGGCCGAACTGCTGGCCGGTTGCGATCGCCAGGTGGCCGGGCCGACGGCCGCGGCCTCCGGCCTGACCTTCATCGGGCCGCGTTACGAGCGGCACTGGAGGCTTCCGGCGGAGGTGAGTCAATGACCCGCATCAAATGTTGCGGCATGACCCGAGTCGAGGATGCGCTGCTGGCCGCGCGCCTCGGTGCCGATGCGATCGGGCTGGTGTTCACCGCGCGCAGCAAACGGCAGGTGGCGCTGGCGCGGGCGCGGGAGATCGTCGCGGCACTGCCGCCGTTCGTCGCCACCGTCGCGTTGTTCATGGATGACGACGCTGATCTGGTGCGGCAGGTGATCGAGGAAGTGCAACCCACGCTGCTGCAGTTTCACGGCAGCGAAACCGATGACTGGTGCATGCAATTCGGCCGTCCCTTCCTGAAAGCCATCGCGATGGGCGACGGCGCCGCTGCGTTGCCGCGGTTGCATGATTACCCGCATGCCGCTGGCCTGCTGCTGGATGGTCACGGCTTTGGTGAAGCGGGCGGCAGCGGCAAGGCGTTCGACTGGTCGTTGCTGCCGGGCGAGCGGAGGCAACCGGTGATCCTGGCCGGCGGTCTGCACGCCGGCAATGTGGCCGATGCCGTGCGCCTGTTGCGACCGTGGGCGGTGGATGTGGCCAGTGGCGTCGAGTCGTCGCCGGGGGTGAAGGATCCGGACAAGCTGGCAGCTTTCATTCGTGCAGTGCGCGCGGTGGAGGCGGGCTGAGGGCCATGTCTACCGCCATCGAAGAGTATCGCGACACCGGCCAGCCGATCGGGCTCCGCGATATCGTCGGTCGCGAGCAGCCACTGGTCATTCGTGGTCTGTGCCGGGACTGGCCGCTGGTGAAACTGGCGAATCAGTCAGACACGGCGTTCGCCAAGGGACTGGCTGCGCTGGACAACGGCAGCGAGGTCGATGCGTTGCTGCTGCCGCCTGGCGAAGACGGCATCATCGGCTACAACGCCGATTTCGATGGCTTCAACTACGAACATCACCGCGTCTCGATCACCCGGGGCCTGCAGCGGCTGGCGCATTACAGTCGCCAGGAAGATGCGCCGGGGCTGGCGATGCAGAGCGCGCTGATATCGGCCTGTCTTCCCGGCTTGCTCGACGACCACGCGCTACCCTTTCTTGACCCCGCGATCCAGCCGCGCATCTGGATCGGCAACAAGGTCACCACGCCGGCCCACTTCGACGAGTACCACAACATCGCCTGCGTCGTGAGCGGTTGCCGGCGCTTCACGCTGTTTGCGCCGGAACAGGTGCGCAACCTGTATGTCGGACCGCTGGATTTTGCACCGACCGGTGCGGCGATCAGCATTGCCCGGCTCGACTGTCCCGACGATCCGCGCTTTCCGCGGCTGAAGCTGGCGCTGGCCGAAGCACAGGTGGCGGAGCTGCGACCTGGCGATGCGATCTACATCCCGCCGATGTGGTGGCATCACGTCGAGTCGCTGGAGCGGATCAACGCGCTGGTGAACTACTGGTGGAAGCACACCCCGGCCAATGGCCATGTGCCGGAAACGGCCTTGGGTTGTCTGATGCACTGCATCCTCACCTTCAAGTCGCTGCCGCCAGCGGAACGGGCCGCCTGGAAGGGGTTGCTGGATCACTATGTGTTCGACGACGAGTATCCGGTTGCTCATGTTCCTGTTGCACGTCGCGGCATGCTCGGCAGGCTCACGCCCGAGCTGATCGCAGGGCTGAAAGAAACCATTCGCCGGTATCTGTGAGCCCACATCCATACCGCGGCTGAGGCCAGCGGTACCGTGACTCGCCTGGCACCCAGGATGCCGCTAAGATTACCGCTTGCCGCAGTGCGGCATACGCTTTCGCAGGAGTGCACCCCCGCTGCTCCTGCCTTCCGGATCGAATGAAAGATGAACAAAATCGTCGATTTCAACGCCTTCCCCGACGCGTATGGCCGCTTCGGCAACTACGGTGGCAGCTATGTCGCCGAAACCCTGATGGCGCCGCTGGCCGAACTGACCGAAGCGTATCTGCGCCTGCGCGAGGATCCGGCATTCATCGCCGAGCTGGACCACGACCTGAAGCACTACGTCGGCCGGCCCAGCCCGATCTATCACGCGGAACGGCTGTCGCAGCATGTCGGTGGCGCGCGCATCCTGTTCAAGCGCGAAGATCTGAATCACACCGGCGCGCACAAGATCAACAACACCGTGGGCCAGGCGCTGGTCGCCAAGCGCATGGGCAAGCCGCGCATCATTGCCGAGACCGGTGCCGGCCAGCACGGCGTGGCCAGCGCCACGGTGGCCGCACGGCTTGGTCTGAAGTGCGTGGTCTACATGGGCGCGGTCGATATCGAGCGGCAGAAGATCAACGTGTATCGGATGAAGCTGCTTGGCGCGGAAGTGGTGCCGGTGACATCCGGTTCGAAGACGCTGAAGGATGCGCTGAACGAGGCGATGCGCGACTGGGTGACCAATGTCACCGACACCTTCTACATCATCGGTACCGTGGCCGGTCCGCATCCGTATCCGCTGATGGTGCGCGACTTCAACGCGATCGTCGGCCGCGAGGCTCGTGCACAAATGCTCGAAGAGTATGGCCGCCTGCCGGATGTATTGACGGCTTGCGTCGGCGGCGGCTCCAACGCGATCGGCCTGTTCCATGCGTTCCTCAACGATGCCGATGTGCGCATCGTCGGTGCCGAGGCGGCAGGCGAGGGTATCGCGACCGGCCATCACGCAGCTTCGCTGGCCGCGGGCCGGCCCGGCGTCTTGCACGGCAATCGCACCTATGTGCTGTGCGACGATAACGGCCAGATCACCGAGACGCATTCGATCTCGGCCGGGCTCGATTATCCGGGTGTGGGTCCCGAACATGCGTTCCTGAAGGATGTCGGCCGTGCCGAGTACGTGGGTATCACCGATGACGAGGCGATGGAGGCATTCCATTTGCTGGCCCGGCAGGAGGGCATTCTCGCCGCGCTCGAATCGAGCCACGCAGTAGCCCAGGCGATCAAGCTGGCGCGCGAGATGCCGAAGGACGGCATCGTGCTGTGCAACTTGTCCGGTCGCGGCGACAAGGACGTGCATACCATCGCTGCACGCGAAGGAGTGCAGGTATGAGCCGCATCGATCGTCGCTTCGCCGCCTTGAAAGCGACCCATCGCACCGGCCTGATTCCGTTCGTCACCGCCGGCGATCCGTCACCGCAACACATGGTGGCGTTGATGCATGCGCTGGTCGATGCCGGCGCCGACCTGATCGAACTGGGCGTGCCGTTCTCCGATCCGATGGCGGATGGTCCGGTGATCCAGCACGCCAGCGAGCGGGCGATCGCAAAAGGCGTCGGCCTCAACGAAGTGTTGGCCTGGGTCGCCGCGTTCCGCCAGCTTGATACGGACACACCGATCGTGCTGATGGGTTATCTGAATTCGGTCGAGATCCACGGCTATGCGCGGTTCGCGCAGGAAGCCGTGCAGGCCGGCGTCGATGGCTTGCTGCTGGTTGATTGCCCGCTGGAAGAATCGGCGGTTCTGCGGCCGCTGCGCGACGCAGGATTGCAGCAGATCCTGCTCGCCGCGCCGACCACCGCACCTGCGCGTATGGCGCAGTTGTGCGGTTCCGCGGAGGGTTTCCTGTACTATGTCTCGTTTGCCGGCATCACTGGTGCGGCACACTTGAGTACCGGCGATATCGCTGCGCGCGTGGCAGATATCCGCGCTCATGCAAAAGCGCCGGTGGCAGTGGGCTTCGGCATCCGCGATGCGGCGAGTGCCAAGGCGATTGCCGGTTTTGCCGATGCCGTGGTGATCGGCAGCGCGCTGGTCGAGCGGCTGGCCGGGGCGACGGACGCCGAAGAAATAGCCGTGCGGGTCCGCGCATTTCTCACGCCGATCCGCACTGCGCTCGACGCGCATTGAGACCATGCGCCGCCTGTGGTGGTGCGCTCACGAATGTAGGGTGATGCGATGAATTGGCTGCAGAAAATCATGAACCCGCGCACCCGCCCGCAGAGTCCGAACGGCGGCAAGGGTTCGGTACCCGAGGGGGTGTGGGAGAAGTGCGGCGGTTGCGGCACCGTGCTGTACCGGCCGGAGCTCGAGCGCAACCTGATGGTGTGTCCGAAGTGCGATCATCATCACTACATCAGTGCGCGCATGCGACTCGACGCGCTGCTCGATGAAGGCTCCGCGCAGGAACTCTGGGCCAGCATGGAGCCCACCGATCCGCTGAAGTTCCGCGACTCCAAGAAGTATCGCGACCGCATTACTGCGACCCAGAAAAAGATCGGCGAGAAGGATGCGATGGTCGCCATGAGCGGCAAGCTCAAGGGTCGTCCGCTGATGGCGGTGGCGTTCGAGTTCGCCTACATGGGCGGCTCGATGGGTTCGGTGGTCGGTGAGAAATTCGCCCGCGCTGCCGAGCGCGCACTGGCCGACCACAGTGCGCTGGTGTGCTTCTCCGCCACCGGCGGTGCGCGCATGCAGGAGGCGCTGTTCTCGCTGATGCAGATGGCCAAGACCTCGGCCGCGCTGGCGCGCCTGCGCGATGCCGGCGTGCCGTACATCAGCGTGCTGACCAACCCGACCACTGGTGGTGTTTCCGCCAGTCTGGCGATGCTCGGCGACATCAATATCGGCGAGCCGAGGGCGCTGATCGGTTTCGCCGGTCCGCGCGTGATCGAGCAGACCGTGCGCGAGACGCTGCCGGAAGGCTTCCAGCGTTCGGAGTTCCTGGTCGATCATGGCGCGATCGACCTGATCGTCGACCGCCGCGAGATGCGCGACAAGCTGGCCGACCTGTTCGGCATCCTGGTGAAGGCGCCGCGTGCCGCCTGACTCGACGCAGTGGTTGCAGCGAACCGATGCCGCCGTCAGGCGGCATCGTCGTTTCTGCATCCGGATATTCGACGCACGGGTTTTCCACAATCGATGTGGACGCCTGTCGGTAAAGCCTGTGGACAAGCCACATGTGTTGCTTGTCGATCAGGCACTTGCTACGCGGTGATCAGGAATTGCGCAGATGCGTCGCGCGGTAGCGGACCAGTGACAGATGGGCATCGTCATGACCGATGAGATAGTTTTCCACAGCATCTGTGCACGTCTTCGCTGCAAGCCTGTGGACAACCTCGTTCAGCCCCTTTGTCGACAGGTACTTGGCACGGCGTGCTGAGATTTTACGCAGTGCCTGCCGCCGCGATGCGGAGTAATCCACAGTGATTGTGGAGCGTGAGCGGTAAAGCCTGTGGACAAGTGAGCTATCTGCCTGGCCGTAAAGGCGCTTGTGACGACGTGCGCAAAGCTTGCTCAGTTCATGCGAGTTTCGTTGCCAGCGACAACAGCCACAGCGACGAGACACCGAGCCCGCTGCCGATGGCGATCGCCGCGAGCACGTCACTGGGATAGTGCAGCCCGAGGATCACCCGCGAGGCTGCCACCAGCAGGGTGAAGCCGAGCAGCAGCGGCGCGAGTTGCGGATACCAGGCCAGCGCGACGATGCTGAAGCTCACCGCCTGCAAGGTATGTCCCGACGGAAAACTGAATTCGTCCAGCGGTGGCACATGGGCGATAACGCCCGGGCAGACGCGATAGGGGCGCGGCCGGCGGGTCCAGCGTTTCAGCAGGCGATACAGCAATAGCGCAGTCAGTCCGGTGGCTGCCATATGCGCGGCGGCCGCGAGTCCGCGCGGGCCGCCGACCACGGCCAGCACCGCCATCAGTGCATACCAGAAGACGCCATCGCCGAGCCGGCTGATCGCACCGAAGAACAGACCCACGGCGCGTCGTGTGCCCCAACGGTTCGCCGCCATGCAGACGCGACGATCCAGCGCGAGACGGGGCAAGCCGGTCGACAGCTCAGGCGTGTGCAGCGGCGGCAAGGTGCTCATGGTGATTCTCCTCGGCCATCTCTCGCAGCAGGTTCTCGAAATCGCGGATCACGGCATCGGGCGACAACCCGGCCACGCCGACATGGGCGGCACGGCCCATGTGCCGGATCAGACCAGGATTGCTGGCCAGCCGGGCGGCCGCGTCGATGAACGCCGAGGTATTGCCCGACTCGATGCAATGACCGTTGACACCATCGATCAGATGCTCGCGTGCGGCACCTTCGGCATACGCCACCACCGGCAGACCGGCGGCCAGTGCTTCGAGAATCACGTTGCCGAAGGTTTCGCTGAGACTGGGGAACGGAAACAGGTCCGCGCTGGCGTAGTGCCGCGCCAGCGCCTCGTCGCGCTGCACGCCGGCAAAGATGAAATCGGGATGCGCGGTTTCCAGCGCGGCGCGTGCCGGGCCATCGCCGACCCAGACATAACGCGCCTGCGGTACCCGTTGCTGGATCGCACGAAAAGCCTGTACCGCCAGTTCGAGATTTTTTTCCGGTGCAATGCGTCCCACGTACAGCACTACCGGAGTGGCGGCATCGACGCCCCAGCTGTCCCGCAGTCTGTCATTGCGCTGGTTTGGGTGGAACAGTTGCGTGTCCACCGCGCGGCGCAGCAGACGAGCGTTGCAGATACCCATGGTGTGCAACTCCTGTGCAAGAGCGTCGGTCGGCACCAGGGTGGCGGCAGCACGCTGGTGAAAGCGGCGCAGATAGCCACGCACCAGCGGCGTGAGCAGGCCCAGGCCATAGTGGTTGGCATAACTGTCGAAGCGCGTATGGAAACCGCTGCTGATGGGGATGCCCAATCGCGCGGCGGTGCGCACCGCCGACCAGCCGAGCGGCCCCTCGGTGGCGACATAGATCGCATCGGGGCGCTGCTGGCGCCAGTGCTGGCGCAGCGTGCGGCCGGCGGGCAGGCCGAAGCGCAAGCCGGGGTAGCGCGGCAGTGCAGCGCCACGCACGTTGAGTACGTCGATGCCGGGTTCGTCGTGGTGTGGTTGCGACTGGCGCGGCCGGATCAGATCCACTTGATGGCCGCGGGCGGCAAGCCCGGCGGCGAGGCTGTGCACAGTCAGTGCGACGCCGTTGATTTCCGGTGGATAGGTTTCGCTGACGATGCCGATGCGCATGACGATACCCGTGCTGGCTTGGCACATCCTCGTCAGTTGGCGTTGCGGCGGTGTGGCGGGTGGATGACGCCGCGGTGACGCCCGGGGTGCCTTGCTCAGGCTGACACGTCTGCACTGGGTATTCCCGCCAACCTGGAGAGCCCCGATGAAACGCATCCTGCTTGCGCTTGCCCTGACGGGACTGGTCGGCGCCGTGATGGCGGCGGATGCACCGCTGCTGCCGGTCACCAAGGCTCCCGTTGATGTTGCGGTCTACATCATCTCGCCCGGCGATGGCGCCAGCGCCGGTCAGGAGTTCACCGTACGCTTCGGCCTCAAGGGCATGGGCGTGGCGCCGGCCGGCGTCGTCAAGGAACGCACTGGCCACCATCATCTGCTGGTCGACGTAAGGGAGTTGCCGCCCGCTGGTCAGCCGATTCCGAAGGACGACAACCATCTCCACTTCGGTGGTGGCCAGACCGAGGCCACGCTGAAGCTGAAACCCGGCACGCATACGCTGCAGCTGGAACTTGGCGACGAGAACCACATTCCGTTCGATCCGCCGCTGGTGTCAAAGAGGATTACTATTCATGTCAAGTAAACCTGTTTGTAGCGGAAGCGGTTCATTCAGGAGTGGCGTTATGAAATATTTTCTGTGTTTGCTCGCGTTGAGCATGCCGTTTGCCTCGCTCGCTGCCGCAACTTTTGCGCCGGAAGCCCAGCAGCAGGCGCAAGTCGATGGCACGCAGGGTGCTGAAGTGCGCCATCACCCGCTGATCGATGTGAAATTCGTGCTGCGAAAAGCGCCCGCAGAACAGGACGCGAGTCCACGCATCGAGTTTGGCGAAAGTCGCTCTGCTGTCAGACCCATGTCGGTGTCGGGCTCTTATTCCGTTCCGCTGAACTCGAATTACGTGAGTCCCAATATGGATGTATGCAGTGGCTGGGCATGCAATGATGCCGTAATGAATGCAGGTATCGCCCAAGGCCGTGGCAACAAGTGATCGCCAGTCCCGGTGGAAATGGCGTAGGCCATCGACGTATGTCACCTCGTGACAACCAAGGGCAAAACCTGCTTAGATCCTGAATCGCTGCTGCGGCCAGAATTGGGACAGTCATCGCGGATGTCTGAGGCATTCGTGATGTGTGCAGTCCTCAGCGCCCGAAGTAGATCGAGACGCCGAGATTGGTCTGCCATTCTGGCGCTGCTCCGCCCAGCCGACGATCGAGACCGGCATCGAGCTGCACGCGCGGCGTGATCATCCACGCCAGCCCGGCACCAGCCACAGTGCCGCTGCCCTGATCCGGCGCGTGCAGCCACGCGGCCTCGGCATACAGTGCCAGCGTCTTGCCTAGTGCGTAGTTGTCGCTGACCGCCACGGTGGTGCTGTCCGCGCCGCCGCTGCGCACATCCTGCAGATACAGGCCCAGCGAGTTGCGCTCGTTTGCTTGCAGGTTGAACTGCGCGCCGAGCAGGTATTGGCGCCGGGTGCTGCGGAATGCCTTCGTGCCATCGGTGAATTCCACACTGCCCAGCAGTCCCCAGCTGAAGGCCTGGTTGGAGGAGGGCAACGCCAGCTTCAATCCAAGCACGGTATCGCCATGTCCCTGACAGTGGGTGTCGCTGCCGCCGCCGCTTTGCCGCAGCGAATTCCACGGTGAGCTGCCCAGCTGCAGTTCCAGTGGCCCGCCCATGCCGATGCGCAGCAGGCTGTCGGCGCTGTATTGCGAACTGGTGATGCCATCCTGCCGATCACGGCTCCAGTCCGGCAGTCCCTGTTCGATGGTGATTTCGCCAGCGCCGAGCACCACGGGTGTGAAACCATAGCCGGGGCGGTCGTAGCCCGGGTTGTCGGCCAGTGCAGGCAAGGCAAAGCCCAGCATGAGTATGGCGAGTGTCGCCAGACGAACGCATCGACGCGCATCTCGGCCGCGGCAACGGTTTGTGCCCCGGTATCGGCTAAAATCCATCGCTTCGCTCCGCATCCTTTGAATTCCCATGACTGTCCGCACCCGCTTCGCCCCCAGCCCGACCGGTTTCCTGCACATCGGCGGTGCCCGCACCGCATTGTATTGCTGGCTGGAATCGCGTCGTCGCGGCGGCGAATTCATCCTGCGTATCGAGGATACCGATCGCGAGCGTTCGACCGATGAGGCGGTGAAAGCCATCCTCGATGCGATGCACTGGCTTGGCCTCGACGCCGACGAAGGTCCGTTCTACCAGACCCAGCGGCTGGAGCGGTACAAGCAGGTGGCTGATGAGCTGGTTGCCGCCGGCAACGCGTATTACGCCTACGAGAGCAAGGACGAGATCGAGGCGATGCGCGAGGCTGCGATGGCCAAGGGCGAGAAGCCGCGCTACAACGGCTACTACCGCGACCGCAACGAGTCTTTCCGCGAAGATCCCAATCGCGTGATCCGCTTCCGCAATCCGAGCGAAGGCTCGGTGGTGTTCGACGACAAGGTGAAGGGGCGGATCGAGTGGGCCAACAGCGAACTGGACGACCTGGTGATCTTCCGCTCCGACGGCTGGCCGACCTACAACTTCGCGGTAGTGGTCGACGACATCGACATGGGCATCACCGAGGTGATCCGCGGCGACGACCACGTCAACAACACGCCGCGGCAGATCAACATCTATCACGCCCTCGGTGCGCAGGTACCGGAGTTCGCGCATCTGCCGATGATCCTCGACAAGGAAGGCAAGAAGCTGTCCAAGCGCACCAGCGCGGTCAGCGTGATGGATTACCGTGCCGACGGTTTCGTGCCGCATGCGCTGCTGAACTACCTGGTGCGCCTGGGCTGGTCGCATGGCGATCAGGAGATCTTCTCGCGCGAGCAGATGATTGCGCTGTTCGACATTGCCGACGTGAACAAGGCGGCCTCGCGTTTCGATACCGAGAAGCTGGCATGGCTCAACCAGCATTACCTGAAGACCGATGAGCCGCGATCGCTGGTGGCGGAGTTCGAATGGCATCTGGAACGTGCCGGCATCGACACCGCGCACGGGCCAGCGCCGGTCGACGTGATCGTGGCGTTGCGCGATCGCGTGCACACGCTGAAGGAAATGGCCGAACGCGCGAAGATCTGGTACGCGCCGATCGCCGAATGGGACGACAAGGCGGTCGTCAAGCATCTGAAGAACGACAGTGCGGTGGCGGTGCTCGATGCGGCGAAGTCATTGCTGGGCGCTTGCGAGTGGAAGCCCGAGCCGATCCACCAGGTGATCGAGCAGGTCGCCGCGAAACTTGAGCTGGGCATGGGCAAGATCGCCCAGCCCTTGCGGGTGGCGATGACCGGTACCCAGGTGTCGCCGTCGATCGAGCACACGATCTATCTGGCCGGTCGCGTCGAGGCGCTCAAGCGCATCGACGCTGCAATCGCCATGGCGCAAGGTTGATCGCGCTGCCATGTCGATGACGCACTGAGCTCGACGTGGACGAACTGATCGCGCGGGCATCACAAGGCGTCGACCCGGACGCGCCGGGCGCGTTCTGGCAGATCTTCGTCAACCTGTTGAATATGCTGCCGTGGGCCGCCATGTTCTGGTGGAACCTGCTGTTCATCGCCGTCGGTGCGCTACTTGGCTGGTGGCGTGGCCGGACGGCGGAAGGCATCGTCTGGGCGCTCGTGCTGGGGCCGATCGGCTGGGTCGTGATTCTCGTCAAGCCCCGTCCCGGACCACGTGCCGAGCCGCCGCCGCTTCGACATTGAGCGGGCTCAGGGTCGGCGCGTACGGCAGTGTATGATCTCCAGCTGAGGTGAACCCCTTGAGCCACGACGCCGCACACAGTTCGCACGCGCATCATCCGCATCATCACGATGCCAAGGGATTCGTGCGCGCCGTGGAGCATGCCAGCGAGGAGCGCGGCCTGCGCCTGACTCCGCTGCGCAAGGAAGTGCTGGAGCTGATCGCGGCCGCGCACAAACCGGTCAAGGCCTACGATCTGCTGGACCAATTGCGCGAGAAGCATGGCAACGCGGCGCCCCCCACGGTTTATCGCGCGCTCGATTTCCTGCTTGAAAACGGCTTCATCCACAAGCTGGAATCGATCAATGCCTTCGTCTCCTGTCACCACCCGACGGAAGCGCATCAGGTGCCGTTCCTGATCTGCGATACCTGTTCCAGCGCTGAGGAAGTCTGTGATGAGCGGGTGGCTGAGCTGATCGAGGCGCAGGCCAAGGCGCTTGGTTTCAAGCCGCAGGCGCAGACGCTGGAAGTGCACGGCACCTGCAAGCAGTGCCGCAAGGCCTGAACCCCGGTTTCCGGATGTGGCGTCGGTGAGTGTTATAAAGTAACATGACGGCCACTGGGTACAGAGTCACCGCATTTGGTGACGCCAGGGCAGGTCGATGGATTCCGAACAGGCGAGCAAAACCCGCTGGTGGCGTATTGCCGATCGCGTCGGTGCGGTGGCGTCTTTCCTGTGCGCGATCCACTGTGCGCTGCTGCCGTTCGTGTTGGTGCTGTTGCCGTTCGTGGGCCTTGAGTTTCTGGCCGACCATCGCTTCGAGCGCGGTTTCGTGCTGTTTGCCTGCACGCTGGCGCTGTTTGCCCTGGTGCGCGGTTTTCGCCGGCATCAGGCGCCGCTGCCGTTGTTGCTGGCGGCGCCGGGGCTGGCGTTGCTGCTGCTTGGTATCACTTATGCCGAAAGCTATTCGATCATCCTGCACAGTGTACTGGTGACCTGCGGCGGCTTGCTGCTGGCCAGCGCGCACTTCATCAATCTGCGCCGGGACAGCCGCCACAACGATGACCACGTGCATGGCCCGCAATGCGCCCATTGAATGGTCGCATTGAACGGCATGATCAGGCCGCTGGTGATTGTGTAACGGCGGTCGCCGTTCCTAGCATGCGCGCATGAGTACCCACCAAACCCATCATCACGACCATCCGCACACGCACGAGCATGCTGGCTCCGGCGACAGGCGAAGTCGCAAGCTGTTGTTCGCGTTCTTGCTGACCACCGTGATGATGGTGGTCGAGGTGATCGGCGGCGTGTGGTCCGGCTCGCTGGCCTTGCTGGCGGACGGCGGCCACATGATGGTCGATGCGCTGGCTCTGCTGCTGGCGTTTATTGGTGCATGGATGGCGACCAGGCCGGCCGATGCACGGCGCAGTTACGGTTATGGCCGGATGGAAGTGCTGGTGGGGTTCGTCAATGCACTGAGCCAGTTCGTGCTGGTCGGCTGGATCATTTATGAAGCGGTGATGCGCTTGCTGCATCCGGCGGCCATCCTTTCCGGCGTGATGCTGGTGGTGGCGGTCATCGGCCTGCTGGTGAACCTGCTGGTGCTGCGCACCCTGCATGGTCATGCCCATGACGACGTCAACCTGGCCGGCGCAAGCCTGCATGTGCTGGGCGATCTGCTCGGTTCGCTGGCGGCGGTGCTGGCTGCGCTTGCGATTCGCTGGTTCGGCTGGTTGTGGGCTGATCCGGTGCTGTCGGTGCTGGTGTCGCTGCTGATCCTCAACAGCGCATGGCGATTGCTGCGGCAGTCCGCGCACATTCTGCTGGAAGGCGTGCCCGACGGCATGGACAGCGCCGAGGTGGAGGCATCGCTGCGCGGTGCCGACGCCTCGATCCGCGACATCCATCACCTGCATGTATGGCAGCTCGCTTCAGGCTCGCGCATGGCCACCCTGCATGCCGAACTGCACGAGCCTGCCGACAGCGCCAAGGCACTGCAGGCGATCAAGCAGATGCTGATGGAGCGCTTCGATATCCAGCATGTGACCGTGCAAGTCGATCCGGGCGAGTGCCTGGATCAGCCCAAGGGCTGTACCGGACATAATCATGGCTGACTATGGCGGCCCCGGCTGACCTGCTATCATGTCCGATCATTCATCTCACGAATCAAGGAGTTCCCATGGGTAAGGGCGATCGCAAGACCCGTCGCGGCAAGACCTATCGCGGCAGCTACGGCAATACCCGTGCGCACACCGTGTCGCCGGCTGTCGTTGGCGCCAAGCCGACCGTGACCAAGCCGGCCGCCGCCAAGAAGGCCGCGCCGAAGAAGAAATCGGCCTGAGCCGGTTCCGGCCCAGGCTGGACTGACAAGAACCCCGCCTCGGCGGGGTTTTTTGTGGATGAGTGGTCGGTGCCCGTGGCTCGCGATGCCAAGGGCGAAAGATCAGAAGCGATACTGCGCACCCAGCGACCACAGCTGGCGTGGCTCCAACTGCAAGCCATTGACGCGTTGCCAGATCGGAAGCTGGACGAACGCGAAGGCGTTCATTCGCGACGTGAGCTTCACGCTTATGCCTGGACTCAGATAGGCGAACGTAGCACCGCTGTTGGGGCGATCGGATTGCCGACCGCTTTCGCGTTGCTCGCTGTGGATATTGAGCTGCAGCTGTGGGGTGAAGCGTCCAGCGCCCAGATAGCGCATGCCGAGATCGATGTTGAGCGATTTGCCGGGACGGAAGCCGCTCCGTGAATCGAGCGCGATCTGCGCCATCGCCTGGCTGAAGTAGGCCACTGAGTCGCTGAGGTAGCCGAACTTGTAGACACCTATCAGTGCGTCGATGGTGCCGGTGCCCAATTGCAGGCCGCGGTCGAGTGGTGTGCCGGCCTGCGGGCCTGCCGCGAAGTCCTGCGTGAAACGGCCGGTGGGCAACTTCACGCCGAATTGCAGACCGAGGCCGGCATCGTCGCTGAATCCCTGATAGCGCGCGAGTACGCGCAGATCGCCGATGCCACGCGCATCGGAGGTGGAGACGTCGGTGTCGCCCGCGGCAATCGTCTGGTGGTGGCGGTCGGTATACGGCAACTGTGCCGAAATGCCCCAGTAGCGCGAGAAGTTGTAGTCCGCACCCAGCAGAGTGGTGTGGTTGATCGTCTTGCGTTGCACTTCGTTGTCGGTGGGGTACTGCAACGACGTGGCGCTGACGGTGTCGGTGCCGTGCATCAATTGCGATTGGTCAAAGTAGTCCTCGCGCACGCTGAGGCGCAGGCCTGTGCTGGTGGCATAGCCTTGGCTGGACCAGTCTGAGTTGAGCGAGCAGCCGCAGGTGGAGCAGGCGCTGGCCAGTGCCGGTGTCAGCGTGATGGCGAGCAACGCCGTGGTGACAAAGTGCCGATGACGGGCGCGCAGCCTGGGTTGTGCAGAAGGCAATTGACGCAAGTCTGGACGCTTCACTGTTAATCCCTTCGAGGTGCGCTCTGAGTTTTGCCATTGTCCCACCGGCGACGGCGGGGTTGGCTGCGGTGCGATGTCGCGACAAGACCGACGCGCTGGCAGGTGCAAGATGGGATGGCATTCGGCGCGATGGAGTTCCCAGATTGACCCGGTGTCTGTGGTTGCGGGTGGTAGGCAAGGTCGTTCGGACCATTGCTGCCGATGGGCAGGCGTGATTTCGAATGCGCAAGGCCGTGGAAAAATCTGAATGGCGCCCGTCGTGCCGGCCGGCCTGTTTGCCGCGCTGCCACATGTCATGTACTATGCGATCCATTGTATTAATGCGTTAGTACATTATGAAACGTCGATCGCTGGATCCTGAAACCCCTGTCGCGTCAGCCGAGCTGAGTCTTTGCGAGGCGCTGCTGTCGATGAAGAACGCCGACGAGATGGGCGCCTTCTTGGGTGATCTCTGCACGCCAGCCGAACTGGAAGTGCTGGTGGATCGCTGGCGGGTGGTGCCGTATCTGCTGGAAGGCATCGCCTACCGCGAAATTCACGAGCGCACCGCGGTCAGCATCACTACCATCGGGCGGGTGGCGCGCTATCTCAATCAGGGCAATGGCGGCTATCTGGCCGCAGCAGCACGTGCGGCGCGGCGGCAATCGCTGGCAGCGAAGAAGGCAAAGGCATGAAGACACGGGATCGTTTGCGTATCGCGATGCAGAAATCCGGCCGGCTCACCGAGCCGGCGCTGGAACTGCTCACCCGTTGCGGACTCACCTTCAGGCAGAGTCGCGACAAGCTGTTCTGTTTCGGCGAAGGTGAGCCGGTCGATCTGCTGCTGGTGCGCGATGACGATATCCCCGGGCTGATCGCCCAAGGCGTTTGCGACCTTGGCATCGTCGGGCGCAATGTGCTGAGCGAGTTCCAGCTCACCGCTGGCCGCGAGCTCGCGCCACTCAGCGAATTGCGTCCGCTCGGTTTTGGCCGCTGCCGCTTGTCGATCGCGGTGCCACAGGAGCTGGATTACCACGCGCCGCAGCAACTGGAAGGGCAGCGTATCGCTACCTCGTATCCCGGCCTGCTCGGCGAATGGTTGCGCACGCATGCCGTGAATGCCGGCGTGGTGATGCTGGCCGGTTCGGTCGAGATCGCGCCGAAGCTCGGCACCGCGGACGCGATCTGCGACCTGGTGCAGAGCGGTGGAACTCTCGTCGCGAACCAGCTGCGCGAGGCCGAAGTGCTGCTGGAAAGTGAGGCGGTGCTGGCCGGTCCGCTGACCCTGCCGGTCGATGAGCGCGGTGACATGCTGGAGCTGCTGTTGAAGCGGCTGGATGGTGTGATTCAGGTACGCGAGTCACGTCTGCTGCTGCTGCAGACCTCGCGCCACACGCTGGAGGCGGTCACCCGGCTGCTGCCGGGTGGGCCGCAGCCAACCTTGCTGTCGGTCGCCGGTCAGCCGGATCAGTTGATGCTGCAGGCGCTGTGCGCCGGCGAGGTGAGCTGGCGGCAGCTGGAAGAGATCAAGAAGGCCGGTGCGCGAGAGATGTACGTGTTGCCGGTAGAGAAAATGTTGGCATGAATCGGGCTCGCATGAAGAACTGGCTGGCATGAAACGTATCGACTGGAATGCGCTGGACGAGACCGCGCGGCGCGAGGCATTGGCGCGTCCCGCACAATCGCGTGCGGATGAGTTGCGTCGCGGCGTCGAGCAGATCATCGCGTCCGTACGCGAACGTGGTGATGCCGCACTGCGGGAACTCAGCGCGAAATACGACCGCTGCACCTTGCAGGCAGTCGAGGTTGATGAAGCCGAGTTCGCCGCGGCCGAGGCGGCACTCGATCCGGCGCTGAAGGCAGCGATTCATGAGGCGGCGGCACGCATTGAGCTGTTTCACCGTGCGGCTGCCCCGCAAGCGGTGAGTGTCGATACCGCTCTTGGCGTGCGGGTGGAACGGATGCTGCGTCCGATCAGCCGGGTTGGCCTGTATGTGCCGGCGGGCACGGCGCCGTTGCCGTCGACCGCGCTGATGCTCGGCATCCCGGCGCAGATCGCCGGTTGCCGCCAGGTGGTGCTGTGTTCACCCGCGCGTGCTGATGGTCGCTGCGACGAGGCCGTGCTGTACGCCGCGCAGGTCACCGGCGTGCATAAGGTATTCAAGCTCGGTGGCGCGCAGGCGATCGCGGCGATGGCTTACGGCACGGCGAGCGTACCCCGCTGCGACAAGCTGTTCGGCCCGGGCAACGCCTGGGTTACCGAGGCGAAACTGCAGGTATCCGCCGATCCGGAGGGTGCCGCGATCGACATGCCGGCGGGCCCGTCCGAAGTGCTGGTGATTGCCGATGCCGACGCCAACCCGGTGTTCGTTGCGGCCGACCTTCTGTCCCAGGCCGAGCACGGACCGGATTCGCAGGTGATCCTGCTGAGCCCGTCCGATGAATTGCTGGACAAGGTGGCGGGCGAAGTCGAGCGCCAATGCGCCGAACTGCCGCGTGGCGCGATCGCGGAAAAGGCGCTGGTGCAGAGCCGCTTGATCGCCGTCGATTCGCTGGCGCAGGCAGTCGCGGTGAGCAACCGCTACGCGCCCGAGCATCTGATCCTGCAGGTGGCCGAGCCACGCGCCTTGCTCGGTGGCATCGACAGCGCCGGCTCGATCTTCCTCGGCCAATGGACGCCCGAATCGGTGGGCGACTACTGCAGCGGCAGCAATCATGTGCTGCCGACTTATGGCTATGCGCGCAGCTACAGCGGCGTGTCCGTGGCGAGTTACCAGAAACAGATCACGGTGCAGGAAGTGAGTGAAGAAGGCTTGCGCAACATCGGTCCGTGCACGGCGACGCTGGCGGCGGCCGAACAATTGGAGGCGCATCGCCGTGCGGTGACCCTGCGGCTGGCAGCACTGGAGGCACAGTCATGAGCGTGCTCGATCTGGCGCGGCCCGAAATTCGCGCGATGCAGCCGTATTCCTCGGCGCGCATGGAGGCCAGCGGTGGCCAGGTATTCCTCAACGCGAATGAATCGGCGTGGGCGCCCGTGGGCGATGACGGCCTCGGCTGCAACCGCTATCCCGAACCGCAGCCGGCAGCTTTGGTCGAGGCGCTGGCCACACTCTACGTCGTGCGCCGCGAGCAACTGCTGGTAGGTCGCGGCAGCGACGAGGCGATCGACCTGCTGGTGCGTGCATTCTGTCGCGCCGGCGAAGACGCGATCCTGATCCAGCCACCGACCTTCGGCATGTACGCGGTATGCGCACGGATCCAGAATGCCGGCGTGATCGAAGTGGCGCTGCAGGCCGATTTCACCCTGGACGTGGACGCGATACTCGCCGCCGTGACTCCGGCGGTGAAACTGGTCTTCATCTGCACCCCGAACAATCCCACCGGCCAGCTGGTGCCGCGTGCGAGTGTCGAACAACTCGCGCAGACACTGGCCGACCGTGCGTTGCTGGTGGTGGACGAAGCCTATGTGGAGTTCACCGATGCTGGCGATGCCAGCGTGGCCGACCTGATCGACCGTTACGACAATCTCGCGGTACTGCGTACCTTGTCGAAGGCCTGGGCCTTGGCCGGCGCGCGCATTGGCAGCTTGCTGGCGAACGCCGAGGTGATCGCGTTGCTCAAGCGGATCATGCCGCCGTATCCGCTGCCGTTGCCGTGCGTGGAAGCAGCGCTGATCGCGTTGTCCGGCTGGGGCCAGGTGAATGCGCGCAATCACGTCGCCATCGTGCGCAATCAACGGGCGCGGATGCAGGAAGCGTTGCGCCAACTGCCCGGCGTTCGCGAGGTGCTGCCGTCGCAGGCCAATTTCCTTGCCGTGCGTTTCGACGACGCGGCTGCGGTATATCGACAGCTGCTCGCTGCCGGCATCGTGGTGCGCGACGTGCGCCGCTATCCGAATCTTGGCGATGCGCTGCGCATCACCATCGGGACACCCGATGAAAACGGTCGTGTTCTGAGTGAGTTGAAAAAGGCAGCCATGAGTGGTCGTGGTGTCACCGGTAAACCGGCGTCAGGTGAATACGCATGAGCCGCAAGATTCTATTCGTCGATCGCGATGGTTGCCTGATCGAGGAACCGGCTGACGAGCAGATCGACAGCTATGAGAAGCTGGCGCTGCTGCCGGGCGTGATCGCCGCACTGCAGCGCTTCGTCGCTGCCGGCTACGAGCTGGTGATGGTGACCAATCAGGATGGCCTCGGTACGGACAGTTTCCCCGAGCCGCATTTCAGCGGACCGCACGAATTGCTGATGCGCATCCTCGCCTCGCAAGGTGTGCGTTTCCGTGAAGTGCTGATCGACCGCAGTTTCCCGCACGAGGGCAAGGACACCCGCAAGCCGGGCATCGGCATGCTGCGTCACTACCTTGCCGACGACGGCTGGAGTCGGGCGGCCTCGGCGATGGTCGGTGATCGCGAGACGGACCTGCAGTTTGCCGCGAACATTGGCGTGCGCGGCCTCCGCGTGGGCCCGCTCGGTGTGAGCTGGGACGAGCTGGCGCACCAGATGCTGGATGCGCCGCGCACGGCGACGGTGGTGCGCGACACCAGGGAAACCCGCATCACGGTCAGCGTGGATCTGGACAAGGTGGCCGAGCCGAAAGCGCACACCGGGCTGGGTTTCTTCGACCACATGCTGGAACAGATCGGCAAGCACGGCGGTTTCGCGCTGGAGCTGAATTGCGACGGCGACACCCACATCGACGAGCACCACACCATCGAGGACTGCGCGCTGGCGCTGGGGCAGGCGCTGAAGCAGGCGCTGGGCGACAAGCGCGGTATCGGCCGCTACGGCTTCACTCTGCCCATGGATGAGTCGCAGGCCAGCGCGGCACTGGATCTGTCCGGGCGCCCGTACTTCGTGTTCGAAGGCAGCTTCCCGCGCGAGCGCGTGGGCGAGGTGCCGACCGAACTGGTGCCGCACTTCTTCCGTTCGCTGTGCGAGACGTTGGGCGCGAACCTGCATCTGGCCGTGCAAGGCGACAATGCGCATCACATGGTCGAAGCCTGCTTCAAGGTGGTCGCGCGCACGTTGCGTCAGGCGATTCGCCGCGAGGGCAGTGAGCTGCCCAGCACCAAGGGCACGCTGTAATGAGCGTGGTCCTCGTCGATGCGGGGGGCACCAATATCGGCTCGGTGCGCTATGCGTTGCAACGCCTGGGTGTGGATGCCGCGCTCACCGCGGATGCCGCCACGATCCGCGCCGCCGACAAGGTGATCCTACCCGGCGTCGGTGCGGCCGGCCCCGGCATGGCACGATTGCGTGAGCTGGGATTGGTCGAACTGATGCGTTCGCTGACCCAGCCGGTGCTCGGCGTATGCCTGGGCATGCAGTTGTTGTGCGCGCACTCGGAAGAGGGCGATACCGCATGCCTCGGGCTGATACCGGCGCCGGTGCGCCGCTTCATCGAAGCTCCCGGCCTGCGCGTGCCGCACATGGGCTGGAATCAACTGCGCGCGAAACAACCGCACCCGCTGGTGGCCGGACTGGGCGATGACGAGCAGGCCTACTTCGTGCACAGCTATGCGGTGCCAGTGGGCGACTGGAGTCTTGCCACCAGCGACTACGGCGGGCCGTTTTCCGCGGTGATCGCCCGTGACAACTTTTACGGCATGCAATTCCATCCCGAGCGTTCCGCCGCCGTCGGCGCGAAGCTCCTGCAGAATTTTCTCAAGCTATGAACTGTGAAGTGATTCCCGCGATCGACCTGCGGGCTGGCCAGGTCGTGCGTCTGAAGCAGGGTGACTACGCACAGCAGACTACCTATGCATCCGACCCGCGCGAACTGGCGCAGCGTTATGCCGCTGCCGGCGCGCGTTGGCTGCATCTGGTCGATCTGGACGGTGCCCGTTCCGGCAGCCTCGACAATCTGAGCGTCATCCAGTCCATCGCTGCCGACGGCATGCAGATTCAGGCTGGCGGTGGCGTGCGTGAGGAGGCCGATCTCCAGCGTCTGTTCGAGGTTGGTGTGCGTCGCGTGGTGCTGGGCAGCGTGGCGATCCGCGATCCCGAACTGGTCGCCGGCTGGCTGGCCCAATACGGCGCCGAGCGGCTGACCATCGCACTCGACACACGCCGCATCGATGGTCGCTGGGCCTTGCCCAGCGCCGGCTGGACCGAAGTCGAGGCGCGCACGCTGGACGAACTCGCGCCGTGGTACGCCGCGCGTGGCGCGCGCCATTTGCTGTGCACCGACATCGACCGCGACGGCATGCTGGCCGGTTTCAACCTGGAGCTGTATCGCCATCTCGCCGACCGCGTACCGCAGCTGGCCGTGCAGGCTTCCGGCGGCGTGCGTTCGCTGGACGATATTCGTGCGGCACGCGAAGCCGGCGCGCAAGGCGTGATCCTCGGGCGTGCCTTGCTGGAGGGACGCTTCACCCAGCAGGAGGCGCTGGCATGTTGAGCCGAAGAATCATTCCCTGCCTGGATGTGCGCGACGGCAAGGTGGTCAAGGGCGTGCGTTTCCGTGATCACGTGGTGATGGGTGAGATCGTCGACCTCGCGCTGCGTTATCGCGACGAAGGTGCCGACGAGCTGGTGTTCTACGACATCACCGCCAGCCCGGAAGGGCGCAGCGTGGACCGCGGCTGGGTCGAGCGGGTGGCACGGGTGATCGACATCCCGTTCTGCGTCGCCGGCGGTATCCGCTCGGTGGACGAGGCGCGCGCGGTGCTGCATGCCGGTGCCGACAAGATCTCGGTGAACTCGCCGGCGCTGGAACGCCCCGCACTGATCGACGAACTGGCCGCCGCCTTCGGTGTGCAGTGCGTGGTAGTCGGCATCGACTCGCTGCGCGATGCAGATGATGTTTGGCGTGTACGCCAGTACACCGGCGACCCCACGAAAACGCAGGCGCTGCCACGCAAGACGCTGGACTGGATAGTCGAGGCGCAGCAGCGCGGCGCCGGCGAGATCGTGCTCAACTGCATGGGCAGTGATGGTGTACGCCAGGGCTACGATCTGGAACAACTGTCGAAAGCTCGCGCGCTCTGCCAGGTGCCGCTGATCGCCTCCGGCGGTGCCGGTGCGTCGGAGCATTTCCGCGATGCCTTCGTCGAGGCTGACGTGGATGGCGCACTGGCCGCCAGCGTGTTCCATTCGGGTGCGATCGCGATCCCCGCACTCAAGCAATATCTGCACGGGCAGGGCGTAGCCGTCCGCCTGTGAGCATCCAAGGACAAGCAGCGATGAGCGATTCCACTACCGACTTCAGCCGCCTCGACTGGGCCAAGGGCGACGGCCTGCTGCCGGCGATCGTGCAGCACTGGCTGAGTGGCGAGGTGCTGATGCTCGGCTACATGAATGCCGAGGCGCTGGCGCAGACCCAGGCCAGCGGCAAGGTCACGTTCTACAGCCGCAGCAAGCAGCGCCTGTGGACCAAGGGCGAAAGCTCTGGCCATGTCCTTGTACTGAAAGGTATCAGCATCGACTGCGACGCTGACACCTTGCTGGCGCAAGCCGAGCCGCATGGCCCGACCTGCCATCTGGGCACATCCAGCTGCTTCGGCGAAGCCGTGCAGCCGCCACTCGGTTTCCTCGCCGAACTCGATGCGCTGGTTGCGCAACGTCATGCCGAACGTCCCGAGGGCAGTTACACCACCAGCCTGTTTGAAGGCGGTATTCGCCGGATGGCGCAGAAAGTCGGCGAAGAAGGTGTCGAAACGGCGCTGGCCGCCGTGGCGCAGGACGATGCCGAATTGCTGGGTGAGTCAGCCGACCTGATCTTTCATCTCACGGTAGTGTTGCGGGCACGTGGACTGTCGTTGACCGATGTGGCGACGTTGCTGGCCAAACGGCACAACGTGCGCAGCGGCATTGAGAAAAACTCCGAGAGATAGCGACTGCGATTCGACGAATCTGGTTTAGCTGCGCTTTTAAACGTGTGCATTGAACAGAACTGTCAGCGTTCTCTTGCCCTTTTTCTTTGCCGCCTGGTGACCTCGTCAATCAGCTATTCTTTGGATCGACGGACCAAACATTTGCCGATTGTCGAATGCGTCACAGGGGAGCGTTATGTGGGGGTATTACGTCGCGCTGGCGCTGCGAAGCAGTGCGCGAAGCAAGGCTTTGACCGCGCTGGTTATCGTGCTGCTGGCGTTCGGGGTGTCAGCCTGCATGGTGAGCTATGCCGTGTTTCGTGCGACCACCAGCGATCCGCTGCCCGCCAAGTCTTCCCGACTTTACGTGCCGCAGGTCGACAACTTTGGTCCGTCCCATATCTGGCAGAACGAACCACCTCCTACGCTGAGTTACACCGATGCGATGGCACTGTGGAAAGCACACAAAACCAGCCGGCAAACGGTGCTCTATCCTGCAGCATGGCAGGTGGATTCGGATGATGGATTGACTCCCGCCATGTCGATGAATGGCGATGCAGTCACCGCCGATTTCTTCGCCATGTTCGATGTGCCTTTTCGCTTTGGTAGCGGATGGACCGCGAATGACGATGTACAGCACGCCACCGTGGTGGTCATCAGTCGGCGCTTGAACGACAAGCTGTTTGGCGGACAAAACAGTGTCGGGCAGGCAATTCGTCTGGATGGCCATATCTTCAGGATCGCCGGCGTGCTGGAGGATTGGAACCCCAAGCCACGCTTCTTTGATCTCGGCACTTCTGACAACACTGGGTTCGATGACGCGGGGGATATCTATATCCCGTTCACCCGCGGGATCGCCATGCAGAAGGACAGCACAACCTATAACGGCTGCCCTACGGAGTCGGGGGTTTACGATACCTCCCGCTGGGATGCCCGCCTGACCAGTGAGTGTGCCTGGATCGATGCCTGGGTGGAGCTTGCAACACCTGCCGACGTGGATCGCTACCGCGAATACCTGCGCAACTATGCCGGGCAGCAGCAACGCCTCGGACGCTTCTCATGGGCACCCAACATACGCCTGCGCAATCTGACGGACTGGATGGCGTACCTAGAGGTCACACCCAGGACAACGAGCTTGTCCATGCTGCTCTCTGCCAGCTTTCTGCTGATTGTGCTGGTCAACGTCATCGGGCTCATGCTCGCCCGCTTCATGCGGCGGGCACCAGAGATCGGCATTCGCCGTGCACTTGGCGCATCGCGAGCCGCTATCTACCGACAGTTCCTGATCGAAGGGGCCACCATGGGTTTCGTCGGCGGCCTGGTAGGTGTGGCCCTGACGCTGCTTGGTCTGTGGGGTGCTGGGGAACTCTTTGAGCCAAAGATTGCGCGTCTCGTGCACGTGGACGCCTCCTTGATCGCATTGACAGTGCTGCTGGCGGTGGCAGCCACAGTGGTTTCCGCCCTGTACCCCACATGGCGGGCAGCGCAAACCCAGCCCGCCTGGCAAATCAAGGTCAATTGAGGTTCCCGTCATGGCATTCACCAGGACATTCAAGCAACTGCGCCCGATCGTTGCTGCACTGGGGCGACACAAGGTGGCCACCGCGCTCATCGTGCTGCAGGTGGCGCTGACGCTGGCGGTGACATCCAACGCACTCTTTATCGTGGCGACGCGCATTGTCCATCTGTCTCGCCCCACCGGGACGGACGAAGCCCATATTTTCGTTATCCGCAACGGCTGGACGATCGGTCAGAACGCCACCCAGATCGACGCGAACATCCGTACTGACCTCGATACCCTGCGGCGCGTGCCGGGCGTGGGGGATGCATTTTCCAGTTACGGGTATCCACTGGCAGGCGATGGCAGCTACATATCCGTAAGGCCGAAACTCAAGCCGGACCAGAAGGCGCGCGGGCCTTTCGCCATGATCTATGCAGCCGACGAGCACACGATCAATACGCTGGGCATATCGCTGGTGGCAGGACGCAATTTTCGACCGGATGAAATCACCACCTTCGGACCCAACGACAAGATATCCCCGCCTGGCATCATCATCACGCGCAGCTTGGCCGACAAGCTGTTTCCCGATGGATCAGCCTTGGGCATGACGGTTTACTTCCCAGGCGGGCCTACCCGCATCATGGGTATCATCGCCAGCCTGCAGGGACCCATCAGCATGACCCGATCCTCCGATGGCGATAGCGTGCTGGTCCCCGCGCATTATGTCGACCCCGATGGCGTGTGGTATCTGCTGCGTACCGACGCTTCCGACATGAAGCCGGTGATCGCCGCCGCACTGAAGGCGCTGCAAGCGCGTGGTGGTGTGCGCGTCCTCGATCCCAAGAACGGCGTCATTACCATGGCCCAGGCACGTGAACGTGCTTATGCCACCGACCATAGCCTGGCCATGCTGATGAGCATCGTCAGCGGATTGCTGCTGTTGGCCACCGCCGGCGGCATCGTGGGCTTGAGCAGTTTCTGGGTCAGCCAGCGACGCAAACAGATCGGTATCCGCCGTTCGCTCGGCGCAACAACGGGCGACATTTTGCGCTACTTCCATGCCGAGAATTTCCTGATTGTTGGCGGTGGCATCGTTCTCGGAGTCCTGCTTGCAGTCTTGGCAAATCTCGGCCTGATGAAGATCTTTTATCCACTGCCACACATGCCGCTTTACGTACCACTACTTGGCGCGCTGCTGTTGTGGCTGCTCGGTCAACTGGCCGTATGGGGACCGGCACGATCTGCCGCGAAGGTGTCGCCTGTGGTCGCGATTCGCACAGAGTGACGAATCGCCCAAGTCGTGTCGCTGATTCATTGGTCTCGCGAAGGACAGAAATGGGTGGCGGACGCAACTGGCATGCCAGCCGATGGCTCGGCCGATTGCACGCCAACCGACAGGCAGCAGCTATCACCCCGTTAGCGTGTAAAATGACCGTTTTTCAGCCAGAAATATGCTGCAAGCTTCTCAGCGGACCAGTGTCCGCGGCCCGACGTTCATACGCTTGCTTGCTCGCTTGACGAACGTCGACGTTCCCCCATCCAGACAATCGCTGTCGGACCGGCTGGGCCAATGGCTAGACTGGACTCACGCTGTTGCGCTGTCCACGACGCTTGACGGCAAGCCGTCTGAGGCGGCCTCCGACGTGCCGACCTTTGGCGGTGCAGAAGAGAACGAGTGCGCACATGCGCGTGCTTCGTTGATCAGTACCATTGCTGGCGATCGCATATTCGCCACCACAAGCCAGCGCGGAGCTGAGCACGCGTTGGCCGAGGACGGGGGCGCGAACGAGGCAGTCGATTACTCGGTATTTCGTCAGCGCTATCTCGCCATCCAGCGGTCGATGCAGGCGGCCACGGGTAACCTGCGCGGTCGTCTGCGCGACATGCTTGCCGCATCCACGGCCGACATGGCGCAGCTGGCGGCCGTGGATGCGGCCATGGAGCGTGTGCTGAGCCCACGTGAGCAGGCTTTGCTGGCCCACGTGCCCGCGTTACTCGGGGAACACTTCGAACGCTTGCGTCAGGCCGAGCAGAAAGCACTGGCCGACGCACAGGTATCGGAGGATGCCCCGGCGATAGCGCCTGGGGCATGGCTGGACGTGTTTCGCAAGGACGTGCAGAGCGTGTTGCTCGCCGAACTGGACGTTCGTTTTCACCCGGTCGAAGGTCTGCTCGCAGCGCTTCGTACCAACTAATTGAGGCATCATGTTCAGAAATCTGCTTAATCTCGCGGTGTTTTTCACAGGTCTTGTCGCGGTGTGCTGGATCGGCGCCGGCTACGTCGGATCCAATCCGCTGGCGACGGCTGTCACGATGGTGATTGGCGCGTGCTACCTGGCGGGTGGCCTTGAGCTGCATCGCTATCGGCAAGCCACGGCCACGTTGACGCGTGCCGTTGCGGATTTGTCCGCAGCGCCGACCAGCTTGAGTGACTGGCTCGGCCGCTTGCATCCCAGCCTGCGCAACGCGGCACGCCTGCGCATCGAGGGTGAGCGCGTGGCCTTGCCGGTGCCGGCGCTGACGCCGTACCTGGTGGGCTTGCTCGTCTTGCTGGGCATGCTGGGCACGCTGCTGGGCATGATGGCGACCCTTCGCGGCACCGGCATGGCACTGGAAAGCGCAACGGATCTGCAGGCTATCCGCGACTCGCTCGCCGCGCCGGTCAAGGGACTGGGATTTGCGTTCGGCACCTCGATCGCGGGCGTGGCCAGCTCGGCGATGCTCGGGCTGCTTTCTGCGCTATGCCGGCGCGAGCGGCTGCAGGTGGTGCAGTTGCTGGACGTGAAAATCGCGACGACGTTGCGCATCCATTCGCAGAGCCATCAACGCGAGGAGTCGTTCAAGCTCCTGCAGCAGCAGACCGAACTGATGCCGACCCTGGTCGGTCGTCTGCAGACGATGATGGCGACCATCGAACAACAAAGCATGGCCGCGAACGAACGGCAGATGGCCAGCCATGAAGCCTTCCACGCGAGGACCGAGGCTACCTACACGCGCCTTGCCACCTCGGTGGGGGCGTCGTTGAAGGAGAGCGTCGCCGCGAGCACCGTTGCTGTCGGAGCGGCGCTGCAACCGGCGATGGAGGCCACGATGGCCGGTCTCGCACGCGAAACGGCAGCACTGCACGACACCGTCACGCACGCGGTGCAGCGTCAGCTGGAGGGGCTGTCGACCGGCCTGGAGGCGACCACCACGACCATGGCGGCGATCTGGAACGATGCACTGGCGGAGCAGCAGCGCTCGAACGAGGCGCTGGCCCAGGATCTGCGCAATTCACTGCAGCGATTCACTGAAACCTTCGAGCAACGCTCGGCCGGTCTGTTGGAAGGCGTCGCTGCACGCCTCGATGCGACGGCGGGTAGCGCGGCGAGCGCATGGAACGACGCGCTGTCGCGACAAGAAGCCGTCAACGAAGATTTGGCGGCCCGCAATCAGCATGCGTTGACCGTGGCTGTGGCAACGTTCGAGGAGCACGCCACGTCGCTGGTCCGCAGCGTGCACCAGTCGCATGCGGACTTGCAGGCGGTACTGGAATCGCGAGACCTGGAACGCTTGACCACCTGGACAGATTCGTTCGGTTCGATGACCGCTGCGTTGAGCAAGCAGTGGGAGCGGGCGGGCGAGCACGCCGCAAGCCGACAGCAGGCGATCTGCGACATCCTCGCGAAGACCGCGCACGACATCTCGGCACAGACCCAGACGCACGCGAGCGACACGATCGCCGAGATTTCCCGGCTCGTGCAAGCCGCGTCCGAAGCGCCCAAGGCGGCGGCCGAAGTCGTCGCCGAGCTGCGCCAGAAACTTTCCGACAGCATGGTCCGCGATACCGCCATGCTGGAGGAGCGCAGCCGCCTGATGGCCACGCTCGATACCCTGCTCGATGCCGTGAACCACGCGTCCACCGAGCAACGCTTGGCCATCGATGCGCTGGTGGCCACGTCGGCGGATCTGCTGGAGCGTGTCGGCACCCGGTTCACTGACCATATCGAGGCCGAGACCGGCAAGCTCGGCGCGGTGGCTGCGCAAGTCACCGGCAGCGCTGTCGAGGTGGCAAGCCTGGGCGAAGTATTTGGCGTGGCCGTACAGACGTTCGGCGAGTCGAACGGCCTGTTGATGGATCACCTGCAGCGTATTGAAGCCGCGCTGGACAAATCGCTCGCGCGCAGTGACGAGCAGCTGGCTTATTACGTGGCGCAGGCCAGGGAAGTGATCGACCTGAGCATGCTGTCGCAGAGACAGATCATCGAGGAAATGCAACAGCTCGCCGGCCAACGTGCGCTCGCTGGGGCCGAAGCGGCATGAGCGACGAAGTGGATGGCATCGAGGAATCGACCGCGCCGATCTGGGCCGCCTTCGGCGACCTGATGTCGGTGCTGCTGGGCGTGTTCGTGCTGATCCTGGTGGGCGTGATCGGCGTGCAGCTGCAACTCTCGAACAAGCTGGATGAAGCGGTCAAACAGCGACAGGCCGAGGCACAGCGCCGCATGACCCTGGAGCACGCATTGGCGGTTCCGCTGGCCGCTGGCCGGGTGACACTCGTCGATGGACGCATCGGCATCCGCGGCAGCGTGTTGTTCGCGCTGAACTCCGATCAGCTTCAGCCCGAAGGGCGCGAGGTATTGAAGAGCCTGGCGGCCCCGCTTGCCGATTACCTCAAGTCGCGCGACGAGATCCTGATGGTGAGTGGCTTCACCGATGACCGCCAAGTGCGCGATGGCAATCGGCAATTCGCCGACAACTGGGAGCTGTCCGCCGAGCGCGCATTGACCGTGACCCGTGAGTTGATCGCCGATGGCCTCCCGGCCTCCTCGGTATTTGCCGCTGCGTTCGGTGCTGAGCAGCCGGTGAGCTCGAATGCCGATGACGAGGGACGGGCGCGGAACCGGCGCGTGGAAATCTCGCCGATCCCGAAGCAGCCAGCGGCAGCCGTGACGCCTCATGAGCGATAGCGGGACACGCGCACGGGCGATACTCGACGCGTGGCGCGAGCAAAACGCCGATTGCCTGAATCCCCGGCGATTTCATTTTATCGATGCGCTGGAGCGGCGTGCGGCAGGTCATGGCGGCGAAGCGCGACGACTACTGGACGACAGGCTGTCCAAGCTGATCGAGGCCTATGCGGACGATCTCGAAATCGCGGCATCCAACGTTGACGCTACCGTTGACGCAGCAACGCCAAGCGCACCCGCTCGTGGCGCGCTGGCCGGACTGATCGACTACATCGCCAACACCACGGTGGCCCGCGGCGAAGATCTTGTCGCGCGTGACGCCGCGCCGCAGCCTGTCACCTTGCCAAGCCTGGCGGCGCTCGACGAGTTCAGAAAAATCTGGTCCGAGGTCCGCACGGGTAGTCAGGTGCGGCAGTCGCTGGAGCAGGTGCCTGCCAATGCCGGTCCCCTCAACTCGGGCAGCCTCGTGCACCGGTCGCTCACCCTCATGCGCGAGCTTTCGCCAGGCTATCTCCAGCAGTTCCTGGCGTACGTCGACACCTTGTCGTGTATGGAACAGATGCGCGACGGCGGAGCCCTGGCGGCCAAAGAGGAGTCCCGATCCGTGAGTGCCAGAAAGCGCGTACGGGGCAAACCGCGCGCGCCCTGAGTGAAGTTGGTCTGACGAAATTCCAGACTACTGCGTTATCGCCGTCGTACTGGCTGGGGCGGGTACCGCCGGCTTGAATGCCACGGCGGAGCCCGGTGTGAAGCCCTTGCGCCACAGCGCCAGCTGATTCGCGATGCCGCTGCCGATGTCGATCTGCGGGTCCGATGCGGTCAGTTTGCCGTGCTGCTCCCATTGGCTGATTTCGCCGCTGGCGTGCTTGAACGCGTCGATGAAGTCCGGCGTGCGATTCAGCGCATTGACCAGCCAGGCCTTGCCGAAATAGGTGATGTCCGAATCGCTGCCGCAGCCGAACGAGCTGCGATCGGCGCGGGCGGCGGTCAGCACCAGGGTGCCGGGTCCGCGCAGCGGTGGCACGAAGCCGCCGGAATAGCAGGCGTTGACGACGATGACTTTCCACTTGAATGGGTGTTTGGCCAGGATGCCGGCCAGATCCGGTGCGCCGATCTGGTCCAGCGGCAGCGGGTCCATGTCGACCAGCAAGGTGTGGTCCTCGCTGCCGTGGCTGGTGACGTAGAGCAGCAGGATGTCCTGATCCGGCCGCATCACCTTGTCCAGACCATTGAGCGCGGCTTCCAGATTGCTCCAGCTGGCCAGCGGATGGGTGGCGAGGCTGGCCGGATTGTTTTCCAGCACCAGGCTGTGGGTGGCGGCGCCGAAGCGTTTGCCGAACAGTTGCGCGGCGTATTCGGCTTCATTGCGGAATACATCCTCGCCACCGTCGCCAGCAAATGCCAGCAGGTACAGGTTCGGCTTGCCGGCCACGCGAGGACTCAGCTGCGCCACCGCGTCGCGGATCATTCGCGGTTGCGCGTAGAGCGCCTGTTCCGGGGTAGGGCCGGCATTCGGCCAGTCATCGCCATTGTCGGCATTGGCTTCGGTTGACGATGCTTCACCCGGTGCGCTGCTGGTGGAGGCCGTGGCAGGGGCGAGGGCGGGCGCGAGTTGGTTGGCTATCAACGGCGGCGCGGCATGGCCGGACAACAACGGCATCAGCAACACGCCGGCGGCGAAGGCCAGCAGGACAGTCAGAATGGTGCGCATGGCGGGATTCGCGCCTGGAGTTCAGGGAGTGATCGCGTCGAAATCGCGAAAGGCGTGGTGACGCGGCTCGACCGGCCACGCCAGTGGTTCGCGGATCAGCCAGCCGGTCTGGAAACCGGCGGCCTGCGCCGCGTCGAGTTCTTCCACGATGTCGGACAGGAACAGGATGTGCCGCGGCTGCTCGTCGATCGCCGCTGCGATGCGCCGGTAGGATTCGGCCTCGCGCTTGGGGCCGGTTTCGGTGTCGAAGTAGCCGGCAAACAATGTGCTCAGGTCGCCGCCCTCGTTGTAACGGAAAAACAGTTGCTGCGCCGGTACCGAGCCGGAAGAGTAGACGTACAGGCGCAGTCCGTCGGCACGCCAGTCGCGCAGTCGCGCGGCGACTTCGGGATACAGGTGGGCGCGATAGTCGCCAGCGACGTAGCCGTCCTTCCAGATCATGCCCTGCAGCGCTTTCAGTGCGGTGGACTTGCGATCCTGATCGATCCACTGCAGCAGCAGCTCGATGATGTCCTGGCGGCTGGCTTCGACCAGGCCGGCCTCCTTGGCTGCTTCGTGCAGCCAGTGCTGCACTTCGGGCCGGTCGCCATGGGTTTCGACGAAGGCCGGCAACCGCTTGCGCGCATACGGAAACAACACGTCGCGGACAAAGCTGATCGAGCTGGTGGTGCCCTCGATGTCGGTGACGATGGCGCGGATTTCGATCATGACGTTGCCATCTGGCGCGGTTGCATCCGCGGAAAGCGCTGGGCGATGTCGTCGCCGGTGAATTGGGCGACCCAACCTTCCTTGTTGGTGAACAGCCGGAGCGCCACGAAGTAGGGCGATTCGCTCATGTCGAACCAGTGGCGGGTGCCGTCCGGCACGCCGATCAGGTCGCCCTGTTCGCACAGAATGTCGTAGACCTTGCCGTCGATGTGCAGGGTGAACTGGCCGGAACCGGCGACGAAGAAGCGCACTTCGTCCTCGCTGTGGGTGTGCTCGCTGAGAAATTTCTGGCGCAGTGCAGCGCGTTCGGGATGGTCAGGCGTGAGGCTGATCACGTCGACCGCCTGATAGCCTTTCTCTTCCTTCAGTCGATCGATGTCGCTCCGGTAGGCGGCGATCACCTCATCCTGGCTGGCGCCCGGCACGATCGGCTGACTGGCCTCCCATTGCTCGAAGCGGACGCCGACCCGGCCCAGTTCATGGGCAATAGCGGCGTGTTCTTGATGCTCTGCCAGCGGCGTTAGCGGCCGGGATTCGTCGAAGATGCGCAGGCGGCTCATGATGCCCTCAGTTTTTTCAGATCCAGTTCGCAGCCAAGCAGGAACTCCAGTGCTTCCAGGTGGCGCCGGGTCTCGGCCATGTTGCGGCCCCAGGTATAGATGCCATGGCCGTCGATCAGATAGGCATGCAATGGCTTGCCCGCATCCAGCCACGCATCGACTTGGGTGACCAGTTCCGGCATGTGCTGGGTATTGGGAAACACCGGGATTTCCAGTGTGCTCTCGTGCGTGTGGTAGCCGGTGATCGCCTTCTGCAATTCCCAGCCCTGCAAGCGGATGACGCCGTCGCCGGCGAACAGGCGCGAGGCCACGCTTTGCGTGCGCGAGTGGGTGTGCAGTACCGCGCAGATTTCCGGCCAGCGCCGGTAGATCTGCGTGTGCAACGCCGTCTCGGCGCTGGGCCGGGCCTCGGTGCCGACGGCATGGCCATCCAGGTCGATCAGCATGATGTCGTCGCGACCGAGGCGGCCCTTGTGCCGTCCGGAGACGGTGATCGCCGCATGCTCCGCATCGACCCGCATCGAGAAGTTGCTGCTGGTGGCCGGCGTCCAGCCCTGTGCGTCCAGCTCGCGCGCGGTCTCCGCGATGCTGTCGGCGCATGCCTCGAACAGGTTGGCGGGGATCGTGGCGGGCAGCGTTTGACTCATGGTTTGGACGTCCAAATGAGGATCAACTATACCATGTGCCAGACGGGCACCTGGCTGGAATGAGAGCCATTCTCGCAAGTCAGGAAAAAGCGCATTCAACAGGCGTACCATCAACCCGAATCCGGCGCAGGGTGCGCCGGATAGATACCGACGGAGGCTTGCCCATGTCGAACGAACAAGATACCGAATCGCGTCGCCGATTCCTCAAAGTGGCTGCTGGCACTACGGTGGCTGCGGTCGTCATTGGTGGTTTGCCGCGTTTCGCGCGTGCGGCCGATCTGCCGCCGGTGACCGAGGCGGACCCGACGGCCAAGGCTCTGGGTTACGTGGAAGATGCCAGCAAGACGGCCGACGCGAAACACAAGGCTGGCGCCGACTGCTCCAACTGCCAGTTCTATAGCGGTGGCGCCACCGGCCGCGGTCCGTGCCAGCTGTTCCCGGGCAAGTCGGTGAATGCAAAAGGCTGGTGCGTATCGCACACGCCGAAGAAGGCCTGATCGCATCACGATTCCGTGCACGTTGCTCATCAGAAAGGCCGGCTCATCGCCGGCCTTTTGCTTTGATGCACGCTCAATGCGCCAGATGCTGCGTGGCAAATCTGCGTTGAAGAAAGGAGATGGGGAGCGCGGGCAGGGGCGCTGCGAGAAAAGTGCGGCCCGGCGCGACAGGCTGAGGAGCTTACCCACCTGACACGCCGGGCCACGATCCGGGGCCCACTGCCAAGTGATCAACCCGCGGACTGAGGATGATACTCCCGCGACCGGCGAATGGGAGGGCAGTCGATGGATTTCTCTTGAAAAATTACCGTTAAATTCATTGAAAACAATAAGTTGGATAATATTTATCGAGAAAACTTGCGTATCAGGCAACGTGGCACAAATTGAAGCGAAAGCCGGAAATTAAGCATCTTTAGTGAAATTTCGACGAAACTTGCCGAAATTCAGCTATTTGTGATTCGTGACGGGTGCCAGGGACTGTCGAAGGTGGCTGTGCCGGCGACCATAGAAAAAGTAGATCACGAATCCGAGCATCGTCCAGATTCCCAGAATGGCCCAGTTGAACCAGTCCAGACTGAGCAACAGGGCGAAGCAGCTGACCACGCCAGCAAGGCAGGTAAACCATACCCAAGGCACACGGAAGGTCCTGGGCAGGTCCGGCATCGTGTGGCGCAGGATCAGCACGCCGGCACAGACCGCGGAGAAAGCGATCAGCGTCCCCATCGAGGTCAGATTGGCCAGCAGGTCGAGCGGAAATATCGCGGCAAGCAAGGCGATCATCGCGCCGGTGATGAGCGTGTTGATGTGAGGAGTGCGGTAGTGCGGATGCACCTTGGCGAAAACCCGCGGCAGCATGCCGTCGCGGGCCATGATCATGAAGATGCGCGGTTGCGCGATGATCATCACGAGGATTACCGATGACAGTCCGATCATCGCGCCGATTTCCACGACAAGGCGCAGCCAGTTCAGCTCGGGGTGTGCTGCCACGGCGGTAACCACCGGCTCGGACGTATCCAGCACCGTATACGGCACCAGACCCGTCAGCACTGCGGCCATGGCCAGATAAAGCACGGTGCAGATGACCAGCGAGACAATGATGCCGAAAGGCAGGTCCCGTTGCGGGTTCTTGCACTCCTGCGCCGCCGTCGATGTCGCCTCGAAGCCGATGTAGGCAAAGAAGACCATGGCTGCGCCGCGCATGATGCCGGACCAGCCGTACTTGCCGTCGCCCTGCGCCTCGGGGATGAACGGGTGCCAGTTCGCCGGATTCACATAACGATAGCCGGCAACCACCACGATCACGATCAGGCCAACCTTGACCAGCACCATCAACGCGTTGAGGCCCGACGATTCGCGGATGCCGATGTAGCACAGCCAGGTCAGCGCCAGCACGATGGCTACCGCCGGCAGATTGAAGAGATGGCCGGTGGCGACGAGGTGGCCATCGGTGAAGGCCAGCGGCGCTTCGGTCAGCGCGATGGGCAGATGCAAGCCCATGTGGTCGAGCAGGCTGGTGAAATAGCCTGTCCAGCTGGCAGCCACCGCCGAGGCCGAGATGCCGTACTCGGCCACCATGTTCCAGCCAATGAACCAGGCTGCAAGTTCGCCCAGCGAGGCATAGGCGTAGGAGTACGAACTGCCGGAGATCGGAATCAACGTGGCGAACTCGGCGTAGCACACCGCGCTGAACCCGCTGCATATCGCGGCGATGATGAATGACAGCAACACTGCCGGGCCGGCATGTTCCGCGGCCGCGGTCCCGGTCACCACGAAGATGCCGGTACCGATAACGGCGCCGATGCCGAGCGCTGTAATTCCCCATGGTCCAAGCGTGCGGCGTAGCGCCGGACCGTGGGCGCTGTCGTCGTTCCTGAAATCGGTTTTGCGCGCGAGCAACTGCTTGAGCATGGGTATTCCGGATATGACACCGGCACGGTATTACCGTGCCGGCTGATGGGTCAGGCAAAAAATAATCGTTTCAGCTCGGCTCAGTGCCATTGGCCAGATGGCTCTTGCGGTAACCGTAAAGGTAGTACACCACCAGGCCGATCGCGCCCCATACGAAGAAGGTGATCTTGGCTTCCTTCGACAGGTTGAGGAACAGCAGCAGGCAGCCGACCACCGCCAGCGGACAGACCAGCCACGGCAGCGGGGTACGGAATGGACGCGGGCGATCGGGCTGGGTACGACGCAGGATCAAGACACCTATCGCAACCATGATGAATGCGAACAGCGTGCCCGAATTGGTGATGTCGGCGAGGATGCCCACCGGGAACAGCGCGCCGAACAATGCGACAAAGGTGCCGGTGATCAGGGTGATGACATGCGGCGTGTGGAAACGCGGATGGATCTTGGCCAGCTTGCTGGGGAGCAGACCATCGCGCGACATGGTGAAGAAGATGCGGGTCTGGCCGTAGGTCATCGTCAGGATCACCGACGGTAACGCGATGCCGGCGGCGAAGGCGATGAAGGAGGCAAGGCTGTTGTGGTTGAGCAGGCGTACCACATGGGCCAGCGCCTCCTTGCTGCAAACGAGTGCCTGCGAGGCATCGCAGGCAGCGGCGAACGCCGGTGTGCCTGGCTCAAGGGCCAAGCCGTTCTGGCCAAGCATGGGTTGTGCGCCCACCGAGCCCACAGCGGCGTAGCTCACCAACAGGTAGAAGATGGTGCATACGCTCAGCGAACCGATCAGGGCGATCGGGATGTTGCGGTTCGGGTTCTTGGTTTCCTCGGCGGCTGTGGAGATCGCGTCGAAGCCTATGTAGGCGAACACGATGGAAGCTGCTGCACCCAGTACGCCGATGCCGCCCATCGGGCTGCCCCAGCCGTTGGGTACGAAAGGTGTGAAGTTCTGATCCTTCACCGCCGGCAGTGCGACGAAGATGAAGACGATGAGGGCGGTAATCTTGACCAGTACCAGTACGGTGTTGACCTTGGCCGATTTCGAGGTACCCAACACCAGCAGAAGGGTAATCGCCAGTCCGATCAGGCAGGCGAGCAGGTTGAAGCTGCCGCCGTCCATCGGGCCTACTTGCAGGAAGTGCGGCAAGCCGAATCCTGCATGTGTCAGCAAGCCGTTGACGTAGCCCGCCCAGCCGGCGCACACCGTACTGGCGGCGATGGTGTACTCCAGCACCAGTGCCCAGCCGACTATCCAGGCAATGCCTTCGCCGAGCACGCCGTAGGTATACGTATAGGCCGATCCGGCCACCGGTATCATCGAGGCCAGCTCGGCATAGGCCAGCGCGGCGAGTGCGCAGACTACGGCCGCGATCACGAAGGCGATCATCATGCCGGGGCCTGCCTTTTGGCCTGCTTCGGCGGTCAGCACGAAAATACCGGTGCCGACGATGGCGCCGATGCCGAGCATGGTGAGCTGGAAAGGGCCAAGCTGCCGTGTGAGGCCTTTCTTTTCGGCAGTAGCGAGAATCTGGTCGAGCGACTTGACGCGCTTGAAAAGCATTTGGTGACTCCCCGTAAAAACAAATACCACGCTCGTCCGAGACCGCGACGAGTATGACGCGACGAGCCGACGTGACGCGCAACCATAACGGAGCGGGGGAAGGGGAACAAGCTGCGACGCAGCTATGATGCGCATTTCCAACTGCACCATGCCACAAGTCATGCAATCAGAAGTTTCGCGAATATCGGTCGGTCTTCGGGACTATATGTCCCGCCATCTGGAAGAGGCTGATGCAGTCTCGATGTTCACGGATTTCCTGAACTCCCATCCGGCGACGTTCGAACGCACACACTCGCCAGGACATTTCACTGGCTCGGCGTGGCTGGTCAGTGCGGATGGCGCGCGGGTGCTGCTGATGCATCACCGCAAGCTGGACAGGTGGTTGCAGCCGGGCGGTCACGCCGATGGCGATGCCGATCTGGCGCGGGTGGCGTTGCGCGAGGCGCAGGAGGAAACCGGCGTGGTCGATCTTCGTGTCGAGGGCGACATCTTCGATATCGATCGGCATCGCATTCCGGCGCGCGGAGATGAAGCGGAGCATTGGCACTACGACGTGCGTTACGTCGCGCGTGCCGGTGCGGAGGATCGTTTCGTGATCAACGAGGAGTCACGGGCACTGGCGTGGCGGTCGGTAGCCGACGTGGCGGCCGACAGCAGCCTCGATGCCTCGCTGCGACGGATGGCGCACAAGTGGTTGGTGCGTAGTGGCCTCAGTGTCTAGCCGTATTTCGCCGGCGCCGGATTCAGGTGGCCGCAGGCACTGCAGGTACGCGCCTCGCGCGAGCCATAGAAGCGGTCGAACACCGGCGGGAAATCGTGTTCGATGCTGTCGAGCACGAAATATTCTTCGAACAGTTTGTGGTTGCAGCGCTCGCAGAACCACAGCAGGCCATCTTTCTCGCCACTGATGCGACGGCGTTCGATGACCAGGCCGATCGACGCCGGCATGCGTTGCGGCGAATGCGGCACTCGCGGCGGCAGGTAGAACATCTCGCCCGCCCGTATCGGGATGTCGCGAGCCTGCCCGTCGTCCTGCACCTTCAGCACCATCTCGCCTTCGAGTTGGTAGAAGAACTCCGGGCCTTCATCGTGGTGATAGTCGGTGCGTGCGTTGGGGCCGCCCACGATCATGATGATGAAGTCGCCGTCGACGATGCACTTGTTGCCGACCGGTGGCTTAAGCAGATGGCGGTGTTCGTCGATCCAGCGCTGGAGATCGAGCGGTGGTAGCAAGGCCATGCGAGTTGCTCACGAAAAACCAGTGGACACCATAACGCCGACCTCGCCACAAAAACAGCCGCCCGACGAGGGGCGGCTGTCGATACTCAGGCTTGCGAGCGAATCACGGCATCAGCACCTTGTCGATCACGAAGATCACGCCATTGGACTGCATCACGTCGGCAATCGTGATGCTGGCCACGTTGCCCTTGTCGTCGGTAACGGTCCAGGCATTGCCGCTCTTGGCAACCGTGATCGAATCGCCTTCGACGGTCTTCAGCGCTGCCTTGCCGCCGCCGGCCATCACGGCCTTTTCAAGATCGGCGGAAGTCATCTTGCCGGCCACCACATGATAGGTAAGGATCTTGGTGAGGGTTGCCTTGTTTTCCGGCTTCAGCAGATTGTCGACCGTGCCTGCGGGCAGCGCGGCAAACGCCTCGTTGGTCGGCGCGAAAACGGTGAACGGGCCCGGACCCGACAACGTATCGACCAGGCCGGCCGCCTTGACCGCGGCAACCAGGGTGGTGTGATCCTTCGAGTTCGATGCGTTCTGCACGATGTTCTTCGAAGGATACATGGCGGCACCGCCGACCATCACCGTCTTCTGCATGCTCATCGAGGCCGGCTGGCTGGCCATCGCCATCGGCACCACGGCCGCGGTGCCCAGTGCCAGCGAAAGGCCGATGGCGAGAGTGCGCATGTGCTGGTGGATCTTCATGGGTGTTCTCCAGTGTTTTCCGCTTCGCGGATTGGAAGCATGTGGAGATACGACGCAAAGCCGTTGCTGGATGCAAACACCGTGTATGTGATGGAGAAAGTTGAGTGCGTCGCGGTCGGCTCGGCAAAGCCCCACGATGCGGAAGAACGATCACACTTCCAGCGTCGCCAGATCGCCTTTCTCTTCCAGCCACGCCTTGCGATCGCCGGCACGCTTCTTCGCCAGCAACATGTCCATCAGCCTGGCAGTGCCGTCGTCGTCGCCGATGGTCAGCTGCACCAGTCGGCGCGTGTCCGGATGGATGGTCGATTCGCGTAGCTGCGGCGGGTTCATCTCGCCCAGGCCCTTGAAGCGGGTGGTGCTGACCGCGCCCTTCATCTTCTCGCGCTCGATCCGCTGCAGCATCGCCTGCTTTTCGCTTTCGTCGAGGCAGTAGAACACCTGCTTGCCCACGTCGACGCGGAACAGCGGCGGCATCGCCACGAACACGTGACCCTCGCTGACCAGCTTCGGGAAATGCCGAAGGAACAGCGCCGCCAGCAAGGTGGCGATATGCAGGCCATCGGAGTCCGCGTCGGCGAGGATGATGACCTTGCCGTAGCGCAGGCTGGACAGGTCGTCCTTGCCCGGATCGCAGCCGATTGCCACGGCGAGGTTGTGTACTTCTTCCGACGCCAGCACCGAAGTCGATTCGACTTCCCAGGTGTTGAGGATCTTGCCGCGCAGCGGCAGGATCGCCTGGAACTCCTTGTCGCGCGCCTGCTTGGCGCTGCCGCCGGCCGAATCGCCCTCGACCAGGAACAGTTCGGTGCGGGTGAGATCGGTGGCGGTGCAGTCGGCCAGCTTGCCGGGCAGTTGCGGGCCTTGGGTGATCTTCTTGCGCACGATCTGCTTGGCCGCCTTCAGGCGTGCGCTGGCGCGCTCGATCGCCAGCTGGGCAATCCGCTCGCCCATCTCCACATGCTGGTTGAGCCACAGGCTGAAGGCGTCGTGGATGACGTTCTCGACCATGCCGGCGGTCTGCCGCGAGGACAGTCGCTCCTTGGTCTGGCCGGCGAACTGCGGGTCCTGCAATTTGGCCGACAGCACGAAGGCGAGCCGTTCCCACACATCTTCCGGTGCCAGCTTGACGCCGCGCGGCAGCAAGTTGCGGATCTCGCAGAACTCGCGGATCGCGGTGGTCAGGCCGGTGCGCAGGCCGTTGACGTGGGTGCCGCCCTGCGCGGTGGGGATCAGGTTGACGTAGCTTTCCTGCACCAGCTCGCCTTCCGGCAACCAGGCCAGCGCCACTTCCAGGCCTTCCACGTCGCGCGCCATGTGGTGCACGAACAAGTCGTTCGGCAGTGCTTCGGTGCCGTCGAGTTCGCCGCGCAGGTAGTCGCGAAGGCCGTCCTCGTAATGCCACTCGATGGTTTCGCCGCTGGCCTCGTCGGTGAGCTTCACGTTGAGGCCGGCGCACAGCACCGCCTTGGCGCGCAGCAGGTGCTTGAGTTTCGGCAGCGAGATCTTCGGCGAATCGAAATACTTCGCTTCCGGCCAGAAGCGCAAGGTGGTGCCGCTACGCTTCTTCGGCACGCTGCCAATCACTTCCAGCGGGCTGATCTTGTCGCCGTGGGCGAACACCATCTGGTATTCGGAGCCGTCGCGGCGGATGTTCACCTCGACCCGATCGGACAAGGCATTGACCACCGACACGCCGACGCCGTGCAGGCCACCGGAGAAGTTGTAGTTCTTGCCGCTGAACTTGCCGCCTGCGTGCAGCCGGGTCATGATCAGCTCGACGCCGGAAACGCCTTCTTCCGGGTGGATGTCAACCGGCATACCGCGTCCGTCGTCGCTCACTTCCACCGAGCCGTCGTTGTACAGCGTGACCTCGATCGAGCTGGCGTGGCCGGCCAGCGCCTCGTCCACCGAGTTGTCGACCACTTCCTGCACCAGATGGTTCGGACGGGTGGTGTCGGTATACATGCCGGGGCGGCGTTTGACCGGATCCAGGCCGGAGAGGACTTCGATATCGGCGGCGTTGTAGCGACTGCTCATGCGTGTGTTTCGGATGGTTCAAGACAGCGAAGCATGGGGCGCGCGGGCGGGCAGGGTCAAGCCGATCAGCCAGATCTAGCGATACCCCTGCGCCTGCAGCGAGAACAGGTGCGCGTAATGACCATCAAGCGCCATCAGCTGTTCATGGCTGCCGTGCTCGATGATGCGGCCGTCCTGGATCACGATGATCTGGTCGGCCATGCGCACGGTGGAGAAGCGGTGCGAGATCAGGATCGCGATGCGGTTGCCTGCCAGTTCGCGGAAGTGCGCGAAGATGCTCGCCTCGGCTTCGGCATCCATCGCCGCGGTCGGTTCGTCCAGCACCAGGATGTCCGCGCGCGAGCGCATGAAGGCGCGGGCCAGCGCGATCTTCTGCCACTGCCCACCGGACAGCTCGCGCCCCTCGCGGAACCACTTGCCGAGTTGGGTATTGAAGCCGGCCGGCAGGCCGTCGATGAACTCGCTGGCCATGCCCTTGTCGCTGGCCTCGCGCCAGCGCGCCTCGTCCTCGAAATGGCTGACGTCGCCGGCGCCCACGTTCTCGCCCACGCGCATCTGGTAGCGCGCGAAGTCCTGGAAGATCACGCCGATGCGTTGCAGCAGGATGCTTTCGTCCCAGTCGCGCAGGTCGGTGCCATCGAGCAGGATGCGGCCGCTGTCGGGCGAGTACAGCCGGGTCAGCAACTTGATAAGCGTAGTCTTGCCGGAACCGTTCTGGCCGACCAGGGCCAGCGATTCGCCGGGCTGGATATGCAGGTTGATGTCGTGCAGCGCCGGCTCGCTCGCGCCGGGATAAGTGAAGCTGACCTGCTCGAAGCGGATGCCGTCGTCCGGCTTCGCGCCGCGTTGCGCGATACCGACCGATGGTGGCACCGGCGTTTCCAGATACTCATACAGGGTCGACAGATACAGGTTGTCCTCGTACATGCCGCCGATCGCCGACAGCATCGCAGATACTGCCGACTGGCCCTGGCGGAACAGCATCAGGTACATCGTCATCTGGCCCAGCGTGATCCGGCCGACCACGGTGGTCGCGGCGATCCAGGCGTAGGCGCCGTACAGCGTGATGGTGCCGAGCAGGCCCAGCCCGAAACCCCAGCTTTCGCGACGGACGGTAAGGTCGCGGTCGTCGCTGTAGAGCTTGTCGAAGATGTCGCGGTAGCGACCCAGCAGCAATGGGCCGAGGCCGTAAAGCTTCACTTCCTTGGCGTGGTCCTCGCGCGCCAGCACGGTTTCCAGATACAGCTGCATGCGCGTTTCCGGCGAACGCCAGCGGAACAACCGGAACGCATCACCGGAAAATTTTGTTTCGGCGAGGAACGACGGCAGTCCGGCCAGCAACAGCACGGCCACCGCCCATGGCGAGAACTGGAACAGCAAGGTGCCGTAGCTGATCAGCGAGATCGCGTTCTGGCCCAGCCCGAACGTGCGCGTGACCAGCGACAGCGGCCGGCTCGACGCCTCGCGGCGGGCGCGGGTGAGTTTGTCGTAGAACTCCGAATCCTCGAAGTGCGCCAGTTCCAGCGTCAACGCCTTTTCCAGGATCATCACGTTGACGCGTTGTCCCAGCTGCGCCCGCAGCAGCGACTGGCACAGCGACAGCCCGCGCTGCGCGCCGGCCAGCGCCGCCACCAGCAGGCCTTCCAGTGCCACCCACTCGAATACCGGTCGCAGCGACGGATGGCCGCTGGTGGTCCACGTCCGGCTGGCATTCACCACCGCATCGACGATATGCGCGCCGACATAGGCCACGCCGGCCGGCAGCAGGCCGGCGGTGAGCGTCAGCAAGCCCAGCGCGATCGTCAGCGCGCGACTGGTGCTCCACACCAGTTCCAGCGCGCGCCCGCTGTAACGGAACACGCCCAGAAAACTGCGGGTGAGTTCGGTCGATTCGGTGGGCGCTGAGAAGGATGCGTGGGGCGGCACGTGGGGAGATCGTCAGGACAGGCGCGCAACCGGCGCGGAAGTCCCGAGATGGGGGTCGTGCCGCCGCACGCAAGTCAATCGGTGACCGGACTCAATGCAGCTGCACCTCGACGGCCTGCCGATCCGGCTGGTACAGCGCCGGAAACAGCTGCTTGAGGTGCGCCACTTTCGGCGCGTCGTTGATGACGATGTACGGATTGTCCGGATGCTCGCTGAAGTAGTGCTGGTGGTATGCCTCGGCCGGATAGAACGCCTTGAGCGGCACCACCTGGGTCACGATGGGCGCCGGGAAGGCCTTCGCCGCGGTCAGCTGCGCGATGTAGCCGGTGGCGATCTTCTTCTGTTCGTCGCTGCCGTAGAAGACCACCGAGCGGTACTGCGTGCCGCTGTCCGGACCCTGCCGGTTGAGTTCGGTCGGATCCAGCGCAACCGAGAAAAACACTTGCAGCAGGGTGCCGTAGCTGACCTGTTTCGGATCGAACTGGATGCGTACCGATTCGGCGTGGCCGGTATCGCCGTCACTGACCTGATCGTAGCTCGCCGTGGCAGCGTTTCCACCGGAGTAGCCGGCGACCACCTTGCGCACGCCCTTGACGTGTTCGAACACCGCCTCGATGCCCCAGAAGCAGCCGCCGGCAAGGACCGCCGTCTCATCGCCCTGCGTGGCTTTCGCAGCGTCCACGGTGGGCGCAGGCAATCTCACGACATCGCTCGCGGCGGACGCGGGTTTGCACGCGGTCAAGCCGGCCAGCGTCAGGACCGCGGCGATGGCAAGGGCTTGGAGTGTGGTGTGACGGGTCATGGCGGGCCTCGCTGACAATGGGGACGCGTGAAGCGATATCAGGCATGGGAAATACGTGGACGCGGCAGGAACGGATGCAACCCGATCCGCCGCGGGTGCTTGCACCTGATGTTTCGCTGCCGGACCAGCCATGGTTACCTGCAGCGGGATTCCCGCCCGGCTAAGATCAGCCGCCTGATCTCGACGAGACGTGACCATGCGCGACACCATCGACCTGCAAGCCTATCTGCGGCGCATCGGCTGGCAAGGCGCGGTCGCGCCCGACCTGGCGACGCTGCAGGCCATCGCCACCGCCCATGTGGCGGCGATTCCGTTCGAGAACCTCAATCCGTTGCTCGCCCTGCCGGTAACCCTGGAACTGGCCGCACTCGAGCACAAGCTGGTGATCGAGGGGCGCGGAGGCTATTGCTTCGAGCAGAACCTGCTGTTCGAAGCCGTGTTGCGGGCGATCGGTTTCGAGGTGTCGGGGCTGATCGCACGCGTGCTGTGGACGCGGCCCGAGGATGCGGTCACGCCACAGACGCACATGCTGCTGCGCGTCGAGTTGGCCGGCGAGAGCTGGCTGGTCGACGTCGGCTTCGGTGGACAGAACCTGATCGGTGCATTGCGGTTGCAGGCGGACATCGAGCAGGCGACCGCACTGGAGCCGTTCCGGCTGGTGCAGATGGATGGCGACTGGCGCATGCAGTCACTGGTGCGCGGGCAGTGGTCGTCGCTGTATCGCTTCGACCTGCGTCCGGTGCCGTTGATCGATTACATCGTGGCCAATCACTATGTGTCGACGCATCCGGACTCGTTTTTCGTGAATCATCTGAACGTGGCGCGCACGACGTCGGATAGCCGGCTGAGTTTGCGCAATCGCGAATTCACCGTGCGGCGCATGGGGCATGAACCCGAGCGGCGCACGCTGGGCAGCGTCGCCGAGATCCGCCAGACATTGGAGCAGCAATTCCTGATCATGCTGCCGGCGCATCCGCAGCTCGATCAGCGACTGGACAGCCTGCCCGACAACGTGCCGGTTTAGGCTTCGGGATCGGCCAGTACGTGGATTTCCACGTCGTCGATGGTGACGACCTGGCCTGCGTGGACCTTGCAGGTCTTGCGCAGTTCGGTGACGCCGTCGACCTTCACCGCACCGGTGGCGACGATGGCCTTGCCGGCACCGCCGCTGTCGCACAGGCCGGTCAGTTTCAACAGCATGTTGAGCTCGACGTAGGTGCCTTCCAGTTCAAAATCGATGGTTTGCATGGGAATCCGGGATAAAGGGGCTGACAAGGGTGACACGCTTTTCAGGCGGGCACGTGGCCGTCGTCGAATGCACTGTCGGGCAGCGCCAGAAAAGCGAACCACGGCATGTCGTTGTCGTTGCCGAAGGTGGCCGCGTCATCGAGGATGCCGAGCAGGATGTTGAAGTCCGCCTCGGCCGTCTGGCGTAACTCGTCGGCATGCTCGAACAGCAGCACGTAGCCCCAGGCGGGCATCCAGCGGAGGTCGCGCAGGCAGTCGGCCAGCGCATCCCAGTTGTGGCCGAACGTGGCCGGCAGCCGCAATGACACCGCGAGGCGCCGCAGCAGTTCGTCCTTGTCGTGGCAGCCGGCCAGATCGGTACGGCACACCTGCAGTTCGTCGCGGGCGGCGGTTCTGGCGAGGCGGTCGATATCGTTGACGCCGACGAAATACACGCCACTCTGCGTCGGCTTGGTCAGGTCCAGATCGAAACCGTGCGCGCTCATCGGCTCATCTCGAAGCGGCGGAAGCTGCGGTAGTGGTCGTCGGTGTAGTACCAGACCATCGGCGGCGTACCGCCGGTGATGATGCGTCGGGTGCCGCGGGTTCGCGCGCCGGGCGTTTCCACCGTGTACTCGTGGTAATAGCCGCGCGGCTGCTGCGGCAGCAGGCCTTCGTAGTTGCCGAATACCACGCCGTCCTGGCTATGCTCGAACGGGCCGCCGCGGGCGATCGCGTCCAGCGTGGCGCATGCTTCCGCCGGCAGGAAATCCGGCAGCGCGGCCGCGTTGCCCTGGCTGGCAGGAGTCGTTGCGACAGTGCCGGTGACGGTGCCGACTGGAGCAGGCGTGTGCCGCTGCCACAGCATCACGGCGAAGACCAGCACGGCCAGCAGGATCACGGGATTGAGTCGACGCATGGGAATTCGCTGAGGTTGAATGAGGTGAGCTTAGTGCGGCCACGCCTGCCGATAAACCGGCGGATGACAGGCGTCAGCGATTGCAGGATGCTGACGCACTACCATCCGTCCATCCACCGCAGGAGCTCGCCATGATCGGCTACGTCACGCTGGGTACCAATGACCTGCCGCGCGCGGCGGCCTATTACGACGCCTTGCTGGACGAACTGGGCGCGAAGCGGCTGATGGAGACCGAGCGCTACGTCTTCTGGGGCGTCTCGATGCAGCAGCCGAGCCTGTGCGTGATCAAACCGTTCGACGGCGAACCGGCCGCGATCGGCAACGGCAACATGGTGGCGCTGGTGGTGAATGACCGCGACAAGGTCGATCGTCTGTACGCCAAGGCGCTGGCGCTGGGCGGCAGCGACGAGGGTGCGCCGGGCGATCGCGGCGGTGGTTTCTACGCCGGGTACTTCCGCGACATCGAAGGGCACAAGCTCAACGTGTTCTGCACCGGCTGAGGTACCGCTGCCGCAAGCGCGGGTCAGTGCCGGCCATCGACCCGAGATTGCAGCGCCATCGCCGCCGCCGGGTTGCGGTGCTTGGCGCTGCTGATGAAGAACACGAATACGTCGCGCGCTTGATTTCCAGGCAGTAATGGCGCCGCGTGCGGCAGTTCGCCGATGTCGTTGCCTGATGCCCAGCTTCGCGCTTGCGCGGCCCAGCGATCCAGCTCATCCGGCGCATAACCGGTGGGTATTTCATCGGCGCTGCGCATCAACCGCGCATAGGTGAAATCGCCGGTGAGATCGGCCAGCGACGGGTAGTCGGTCGAATCGGTGAACACGGTCGGCACGGCATGCGTTCGCGCCAGTGCCACGTAGCGCTCGTCCACGAAGCTGGGGTGACGCACTTCCAGCACGTGCCGCAACGGCTGGCCGTTCAATGCGCGCGGCAACGTTTCCAGGAACGCGCCAAGGTCATCCGCATCGAACGGTCGCGACGGCGGCAGCTGCCACAGGATCGGCCCCAGCCGGTCGCCCATCTCGGCCAGCCCGCCCTGCACAAAACCGTGGATGCCCTTGCCGACCTCGGCCAGCCGTTTGCCCTCGGTGATGTAACGTGGCGCCTTCAGCGAAAACACGAAACCCGCCGGCGTTTCCGCCGCCCACTTCGCATAGGTGGCCGCCTTCTGCGCGCCGTAGTAGGTGCCGTTGATCTCGATCGCGCGCAACTGGCGGCTGGCGAATTCCAGTTCGCGTCGCTGCACCAGCCCGGCCGGATAGAACAGATTGCGCCACGGCGCGTAGTTCCAGCCGCCGATGCCGACACGGATGGACATGTCCTGATCGGTGGTCGAGGCGCTGGCAAACAGGTCGAAAGTTGCTGGGGTCATCGGTGTGATGCGTGGCTTGAGCGTGGTTCCATGCATGTTAGCTGCGCCGTGTGCCGTTGCCGAATCCGACTCGCTGTTGCGGTCATGCGAAGGATGCGCAGCCCATGACTTCCAGCGCTGGTCTTGCGCCGGGTTTCCCGCGATAGTCGGAAAATTGCCACCAGCGGAGCCTGCGATGTCCCTGCGATCCTTTTCCCCGCACCTGGCGGGTTGTTGCGCCCTGTTCGTCGTCGCCTCCGGCGCCTGGGCGCAGACACCCGCTGCGCCGCCATCGCCGCCGCCCGTGTCGATACACGACACCGTGCGTCCGATGCTGCCGGAGCAGTTGCAGGATTTCGGTGCCTACGTCGACAGCGCGCGCAAGACCTTCGACGTGCCCGGCATCGCGGTGGCGATCGTCAAGGACGGCCAGGTGGTGATGGAGCAGGGCTTCGGCCTGCGCGAGATCGGCAAGGCGGAGCCCGTCGACGCGCGCACGCTGTTTGCGATCGCCTCCAACACCAAGGCATTCACCGCCGCGGCGCTGCAGCAGCTGGCCGAGCAGGGCAAGCTGAAGATGGATGACCGGGTGATCGATCATCTGCCGTGGTTCCGCATGTCCGACCCGTACGTGACGCACGAGATGCGCATCCGCGACCTGCTGGCGCATCGCAGCGGCCTCTCGCTGGGCGCAGGCGATCTGCTGTACTGGCCACCGACCTCGTACAGCACCAGGGAAGTGGTCGAACGGCTGCGCGACGTGCCGATCAAGAACGGCTTCCGCAGCGGCTATGCCTACGACAACATCCTGTTCGCGGTGGCCACACTGGTGATCGAGCAGGCGTCCGGCCAGAGCTATGCCGACTACGTGCGCGACCACATCTTCAAGCCGGTCGGCATGGACGAGTCGCTGATCGACATGACCTTCCTCAAGCCCGGCATGGACGTGGCGATGGGCCATGCCAAATCCGACTTCAAGGATCTCAAGCCGGTGCCGCCGATGGCCTGGCTCAACGATCCGGGCGCCGGCGGCATCTACGCCAGCGTGCATGACCTGGCCAAGTGGATGAACGTGCAGCTGGCCGGTGGCGCGTTGCCGACGAAGGGCGCGGACGGCAAGCCGGCGCGACTGTTTTCCGAGGGCAGCCAGCACGAGATGTGGAGCATGCTGACCCCGATCAAGATCGGCAAACCGCCGATTCCCGAACTGGCGCCGCTGACGCCACACTTCTACGGCTACGGCGAAAGCTGGTTCCTGTCCGACTATCGCAACCAGCGGCTGGTCTGGCACACCGGCGGCTGGCCGGGCATGGTCTCGCGGGTGACCCTGGTGCCGGAACTGCACCTGGGCGTGGTGGTGCTGACGAATGCCGAATCCGGCGCCGCGTTCAACGCGGTGACCTATCGTGCGCTCGACGCCTACCTCAACCCGGCGCAGAAGACTGACTGGGTTGCTGTCTACGACAAGGCCGTGAAGAAAGCCGAGGCGAACTCCGACGACAGCTACGCCAAGCATTCGGCGGTGCGCGACAAGAACAGCAAGCCTTCGTTGCCGCTCGCGAAATATGCAGGTAATTATCGCGATCCGTGGTACGGCGATGTCATCGTCAGCAACGAGAACGGCAAGCTGCGCCTGCGCTTCTCCAAGACCGCACAGCTGGTCGGCACGATGACGCCGTGGCAGCACGAGACCTTCACCGTGCGCTGGGACGACCGCTCGCTCAATGCCGATGCGTTCGTGACCTTCACGCTGGATATGGACGGCCATATCACCGAGGCTCGCATGCAGCCGATCTCGCCGCTGACCGACTTCAGTTTCGACTTTCAGGATCTGCGACTGGCTCCGCTCAAGCCCACTGCTGGAGAAGAGTGACCAGGGTGGGGTTGGCGTCTGTCGTGAGACAAACGGCAAGTTTGTCCGCAATTCGGTGTTGTGATTTCACTAATTAGTGGCTGGGAGATTGTCCATGTCGTGTCATCGAACGGTTCCGAAAATCGTGCTGTTGGCGTTGCTGGTTGCGTGTTTGCCTGCGGTTGCCGCCACCGAGGATGTCGCCGCACTGATCAAGCGGCAGTCGCAGGAGTTCTCCGGTGCTTCGGCCAGCGGTGACGCGGCCGTGCTCGATCGCTACCTCGATGATCGGGTGACCTTCATGATCGAGGACGGCAGTGTGGTCACGAAGCGGGACATTCTCGCTGGCGCGGGGCCTTCGCCCAAGGGTATTTCGAACCATCTCGTGCAGGCTGACTTCCACGTCCAGGTATACGGTCCGGTGGCAGTCACCAGTTTCACGGACCAGTCCACGGTGCACGCGTATGGGCAGGTGTCGCATGCCACCTACCGCTCGACCGAGGTATGGCAGAAGGAGACGAGTGGCTGGCGCATGATTTCGAGCCAGACCACCGCCGTGCCGCAGGATCCGCCGGCGGCGACGTTGCCGGTCAAGCTGCTGGATGAGTATGCGGGTGTCTACAAGGCCGGTACCGACGTCACCTTCGTGATCGCCCGTCATGGTGACGAACTCACCGGCGCAGTGAACGGTGGCAAGCCTTACGCGATCAAGGCGGAGCTCAGGGATGTGCTGTTCACGCCGGGCCAGCCGCGGCTGCGGCGGCTCGTGCAGCGCGATGCCGATGGCAAGGTCATCGGCATCATCACCCGGCGCGATGGCCGCGATGCGTTGGTGCTGAAGCGGACAAGCTGAGCTGCGGAAAAAAACGGCGCATGATCGCTGAGCCGGGTTGTGCGTGCTTGAATACTCGATCATAGAGGGGAGTCGTGATGCATCGTTGCCGTCATATTGTCGCCAGCTTGCTGTGTCTTGGGCTGCTGCCCGGCGTTGCGCTTGCACGCTCGGATGCGCCGGTTGTTCCCGCGCATCGCTTCTTCCATATTCAACTCGGTGCCGCCAGCGCACAGCCTGCTTCGGGTCGGCTACTTCTGTTCGCCACTGACGCCAAGGCGGCGATCGCTGCGGCGAAGGACGGCAAGGTCGACGAGGTCGACACCAGTCCGTTCAGTCCCGAACAGACCTCGGTGGCCGCGCGTGAAGTGAGTCGTCTGGCACCCGGGCAGGGCGTGGATATCGATGCGGATACGCTGGCGTTTCCGGCCGGCTACTCGCAACTGCCGCCGGGTGATTACCTGGTACAGGCCGTGCTCGATGTCGATCACAGCTACAACTACTCCGGTCGCGGTGCCGGCGATCTGGTCAGCGACGTGGTCAAGCTGCATCTCCCTGCCGCGGACGTGCCTGCGCTGACCTTGGTGAAGCAGCTGCCGGCGCGCGCACCGTGGACTTTTCCTGCGCGCGCGATGAGCGCCGCTTCGATGAAATACCTCGACGCGGCCAAGGCACACACCCAGCCGATCGACTTCACCAGTCCGGCACTCACCGCGTTCTGGGGCCGGCCGATCGTGATGCGCGGCTGGGTCGTGACGCCGCCCGGTTACGATGCAAAGGCCAGTACCACCTATCCGACGGTGTATTACACCCACGGCTACGGCGGCAGCGCTACCTCGTTGAGCGCCGTGGCGGCGATGGTTTACGGAAAGATGGCGACCAAGGCGATGCCGCCGATGATCTGGGTGCTGCTCGATGAGTCGAGCCCCACCGGCACCCACGAGTTCGTCGACTCGGTCAACAACGGTCCGTGGGGACAGGCGCTCACCACGGAGCTGATTCCGCAGCTGGAAACCACCTACCGCATGGACGGCAGGTCGAATGGCCGATTCCTCAATGGCCATTCCTCCGGCGGCTGGGCCACGTTGTGGCTGCAGACGCACTATCCGAAAATTTTCGGCGGCACCTGGTCGACCTCGCCCGATCCCAGCGACTTTCACGATTTCACCGGTGTGGACCTGTATGCGTCCAACGCAAACGTCTACCACCGGCCGGATGGCTCGGCCTATCCACTGGTGCGCGACAAAGGCAAGGTGATTGCCAGCTTCGAGACCTTCGCCAGACTTGAACGCGTGCTGGGCGAATACGGTGGCCAGATGGCCTCGTTCGACTGGGTCTTCTCGCCGCGTGGTGCGGACGGTCGGCCAGTGCCGATGTTCAATCGCGATACCGGTGCGGTCGATCCGGCCGTGGTTGCCTACTGGCGTGACCACTACGACATCGCGCACTTGCTGCAGGCGAACTGGCCGCAGCTGAAACCCGATCTGGATGGCAAGATCCATCTGGTCGTCGGCACCGCCGATACGTTCTACCTGGATGGCGCCGCGCACAGGCTGAAGGCGGTGCTGGACGCTCTGCACGCCAAGGCTGACTTTCGTTTCCTGCCCGATCGGACCCACTTCGATCTGTACGCCATAGGCAAGGATCGTCAGGGCCTGCTCAATCAATTCAGTTGGGAAATGTATGCGCTGGCGCGGCCGGATTCCAAACTCAAGCCGGCCGCCGCCGCCGCGCCGTAACGGCAACGGTATCGGTGTGACACAGGCTCCCCGGTGTGGTCTCCGGGGATGATTCGCAAGTTCATTCGAAACAGCCGTCTACCGGATGAATGCGGTGCGCCGGTCGTATCTTGCGGTCATGATTTTGCGGCATAGTCGCTCTGCAGGCACAGTCGTTGCGAGTGCTTGGGAGTGTCGTCGCGAATTCACGTTGGAGGGAGTCTGAATGAAATCGTCAAATCTGATGGTCATCGCATTGGCTTGTCTGTTGGCCGTACCGGCCGTTTATGCGCAACAGGCGTCCGCGCCTGCCGGCTCCACCGGCCAGTGCAAGGACGGCAGCTACTCCACTCAGGCCACCAAGAAGGGTGCGTGCAAAGGTCACAAGGGTGTGAAGGAGTGGTACGCGGCAGCCGGTGCCTCCGCCGCAGCTGCAGCTCCGGCGGCAGCCGCACCTGCACCCGCCGCTGCTCCGGCCGCCCCGACCGCAAACAACGCCATGAAGGCCCACACGATGCCGGCACCTGCCGCCAATGCCGCGCCGGGCGGTGGCCCGGGCATGGTCTGGGTCAACAGCAGCAGCAAGGTCTACCACTGCCCGAGTGACAAGTGGTACGGCAAGACCAAGCACGGCGAGTACATGAGCGAGGCCGATGCCAAGGCCAAGGGCAACCATGCGGAGCATGGCAAGGCTTGTACGCCATAACGGAGAGCTGCAGTTTGCTCAAGCAGAAGGCCGGCGCAAGCCGGCCTTCCTTATGTTGGATTTACCCAGGCTGCCACGGATCGTAGCTGCCGAAATACCACAGGTGGCCTTCCGGGTCGTGGCAGCTGTAGCCGGCGCCGCCGTGTTCCTTCTCGGCGTAGTCGTCGACGATCACTGCACCGGCGTTCTTGGCCTGCTGGTAGTGCGATTTGCAGTTGGCGACGATCACGCAGGCGCATTGCGTTTCGCGGCCGCCAATCTCGTCGGGCTGGGCAATATGCCGACCAAACTCGTTGTCCCGCACTTCGCCGAGCATGACCATGCCGTTGCCCCAGGTCAGCTGGGCATGCTCCACGCCGCCTTGCTTGTTTTCGCACACGGCATTTTTCGTGAAGCCGAATGCCTTGCACAGCCAGTCGATCGCGGCATGCACATCGCGGTAGCGCAGGCAGGGAATGATGGTGCTGCCGGTTTGGCTGGATGCAGACATGTGGCTGACTCCATGGGCGGGATATGCTGATGCCGGATCAATCCTGGTCGTCGTGGCTCTCGGCAATCGGTGGCAGCCGGCGCAGCACCATGCTCTGCGGACTCGTCATCGGCAGCTTCGCACTGCGCAGGCGTTCGAGTATCTCGAACAGCAGGTCGCTCTTCACGCCGCTGACTTCACGCGGGCTGTTGACGTAGGCGATGCAGTTGAACGTCATCGAGCCGGCATCGAGGTTTTCCAGCTGTACGCTCGGGGTCGGCATGCTCAAGGTTCCCGGATGCGCGTGCAGCACTTCCAGGATCAGCTCGCGCGCCTTGCCTGCATCGGTATCCAGCGGCATCGACAGCTTGATGTTGACGCGGCCCTGGGCATTGGCCAGGGTCACATTGCGCACGTTCTGGGTGATGAACTGCGAGTTCGGCACGATCATGGTGGAGCGGTCGCTCATCTGGATCTCGGTGGCGCGCACGTTGATCCGGCGGATGTCGCCCTCGACGCCGCCGATGGAGACCCAGTCGCCCACCTTCACCGGCCGCTCGGCCAGCAGGATCAGGCCGGAGATGAAGTTCTGCACGATCGCCTGCAGACCGAAGCCGATGCCGACCGAAAGCGCGCTGGCCATCCATGCGATGCCCTGCAGGTCGACCTTCAGCGCGACCAGCGCCAGCACGAATACCAGCACGCCGCCGACATAACCGAGCAGGGTCAGCATCGAGTTCTGCATGCCGAGATCGAGCGAGGTCTTCGGCAGCAGCTGGTCACTCAGCCAGCGTTTGATCACGCGCAGCACGATCAGGCCGAGCACGAACACCAGCACGGCATCGAAGATGTTGCTGGGCACGATCTTGAGCGAACCCAGCGAACCGCCGGACAGCAGCGTGCCGATGCGCCCGGCGAGCTCCTGCGGGTCCGCACCGAACGGTGCCAGCACGATCGCGACCGCCAGGATCAACAGCACGGCGCGGGTAATGCCGGACAGCAGGGTGCCGGTCTGTTCGAGCGCGCTGGGAGCCAGTCCGAAGCTGCTCTGCAGGCGCGTACCGCTGCGGCCCTTGGGGTCGAACACGGTGTCGAAAATGTCGTCGACCAGATGCATCAACAGATATAGCGCGGTGAGGATCACGCCAACCCACAGCATCTGCCGCGCGATGAAGAAGGCAAAGGCGATGTAGCCGGTGATCACGCCGAGCAGGACGATGCCGACACCGACGAACGCCGCCGCGACCACGAGGCCGATCCAGACCGGGCGCGGTGCCGTCAGTTCGCCTGCGGCCAGCGTGGCGCGCCGCGACCGGCCCAGCCGCATCAGCGCGCTGCCCACCAGCAGGCCGATCAGCACGGCCAGCAGCCCGCGTGTTGTCACGGTGATCGCCAGGCTGGCGCCGATTGCATTGTTGATGCTTTCGATCACGCCAAGCAGCAAGGCGGCGCCGCCAAGCAGCCACGGGAACGCGCGCAGTCGATGTGCGGCATCGTCGGACAGGGTGGACAGTCGCCAGGAAGAGCGCTTGCTGGAGAGCATGGCGCGACCAAGGCCGGTCATGAAGGCGGCAAACGTCACCAGCCGCACCAGCCGCTTCGCCAGATCGTCCAGATCATCGTCCAGCAGGTCGTTCCAGTTCAGCGCGAGATAGGCGGAACGCGCCGCCAGGCCGATCGCCAGGGTGTAGGCCAGCGTCATCGCCACGGCCAGCGCACTGCGGCGCAGTCGACCCGTCGGCATGTGACGGGTGGTCACTTGCACCAGCATGCGCTCGATCAGCCAGCGCCCCACGCTGAGCAGCAGGATGGCCGTGATCAGGCACAGCACGAACGGCGTGCGATTGGGTGGTTGCCAGGCCTGCCGGATGCTCGACAGCGCATCGTTGCCCAGCTGTTTCGCCCGCTTCATGTCGTCGGGGAATGCTTTGGCCGGATCGACCCAGAATGCGCGACTGAACGGTGTTGCCGTGCGCGAGGTGAGCTGGGTCTGGAACTGGTCGCGTCGCAGCTCGGCGACGTGGGCGGCCAGCTGGGTGGCTTCGGTGCCCAACGAATTGGCCTGCTTGATCTGACCCTCCAGATCATTGCTGGCCTTGCCCAGCTGCTTGCGCTGCATGCTCAGCTGCGGCGATTCGGGTGGGGCGTCCCTGGCCGGTGCGGGGCCGAGTACATCGAGCCTGGCCTGCAGGCTGGCCGATTGCGGCGATAGCATGGAGGCCAGTTTTTCGGCCTGCTGCTGCACGTCCAGCGCGCGATTGCGCAGGTCGCCCAGCGGCACATCGGTCTTCTTGGAATCCACCGTCGCCTTGATGTCGTCCAGCTGGGCGCGCAGCTGGATCAGCGTCTGCGCCGGTGTGGGCGCTGCCGCAGCAGCGGGTGCCGTGGCATCCGGAGTGTCTTGCGCCAGAACGCTGCCGCTGGAAACCGTCAGCAACAGGATGAAGAGGTAGCGGATCAGAGTAGGCATCCGGGCATGATCGGAGCGTGGCCGCGAACGGTCAATCATGCCGGTCGGGTTTCGAGGCTGGCGTTCAGTATTGAACCATTCGCTCAGGCCGCTGGCTGCGCACGGCGAATCGCGAGTGCCACTGCGCTCCGGTCGAGCTTCAAGCACAATGACGGTACACGCAGGCCCGGAAACCCCTGATGATCTTCCGCTGGTTCGAATCCCTCATCGACGCGTTCAAGGACCCGGTCGACAGCATGCCGCCGAAGTCGGTGTGGCGCTTCTACGCGTTCTACCTGCGCCAAGTATGGCCGGTGTTCGCCGCGGCAGTTGTGGTGGGTTTTGCGGTGGCGATTGTCGAGGTATCGCTGTTCGGCTTCATCGGCAGCATCGTCGACATGGCCAAGGGTGCGCCGGGTACGGCGTTCTTCCACGAGCACGGACGCACCCTGCTGTGGATGGGTTTCGTGGCATTGGTCGCGCGACCGGTGCTGGGCAGCCTGCACGACTTGCTGGTGAATCAGGCGATCGTGCCCAGCCTGACCAACCGCATCCGCTGGCAAAACCATCGCTACGTGATCCGCCAGAGCCTGGGCTTCTTCCAGAACGACTATGCCGGGCGCATCGCCAACCGGATCATGCAGACCGGCGGTTCGCTGCGCGCCTCGGCGGTGCAGATCGTCGATGCGATCTGGTACGTCACCATCTACACCGGCAGCGCGATCGTGCTGTTTGCCAAGGCGGATTTCTGGCTGGCTGCGCCGCTGGTCGTGTGGGTGTTCGCGTATGTCGGCCTGTTGGCGTTCTTCATTCCACGTGTCAAGCAGCGTTCGTGGAAGGCTTCGGAGGCCCGCTCGAAGCTGATGGGTCGCATCGTCGACGGCTACAGCAATGTGCTGACCCTGAAGCTGTTCGCGCATACCCACCGCGAGGAAGCCTACGTCGCCGACGCGATGGCCGAGCAGACCGACAAGCTGCGCTGGATGACTCGCGTCACTACCGCCATGGACGCTTCCATCACCTCGCTCAACGGCTTCCTGATCGTGGGCACCTCGGCGCTGGCGCTGTGGCTGTGGAGCGAGGGCCGGGTGACGGTCGGTGCGATCGCGCTGTCGACCGGACTGGTAATCCGCATCAACAACATGTCCGGCTGGATCATGTGGGTGGTCAACGGCATCTTCGAGGACGTCGGTACCGTGCAGGACGGCATCACCACGATCTCGCAACCACGCGTGGTGCAGGATCGCGAAGGCGCGATGCCGCTGGAAGTGACCAATGGCGCGGTGCGTTTCGAGCACATCCATTTCCATTACGGCAAACAGGGTGGAGTGATCGCCGGCCTCGACCTGGCCGTGCGCGCGGGCGAGAAGATCGGTGTGGTCGGCCCGTCAGGCGCCGGCAAGTCCACCCTGGTCAACGTGCTGCTGCGGCTGTATGACCTCGAAGACGGTCGCATCCTGATCGACGGCCAGGACATCGCCAATGTCACCCAGGAAAGCCTGCGCTCGCAGATCGGCGTGGTGACCCAGGACACCTCGCTGCTGCACCGTTCGATCCGCGACAACCTGCTGTATGGCCGACCCGACGCCAGTGAGGCGCAGATCCTCGAGGCCGTGCGCAAGGCGCGCGCCGACGAATTCATTCCGCAACTGGTCGACGGCGAAGGCCGCATCGGCTACGACGCACTGGTCGGCGAGCGCGGCGTGAAACTCAGCGGCGGCCAGCGCCAGCGCATCGCGATCGCCCGCGTGCTGCTGAAGGACGCGCCAATCCTGGTGCTCGACGAAGCCACCTCGGCGCTCGATTCCGAGGCCGAAGCGGCGATCCAGGACAGCCTCGACATCCTGATGCAGGGAAAGACGGTGATCGCCATTGCGCACCGCCTGTCCACCATCGCCCGGATGGACCGGCTCGTGGTACTGGACAAGGGGCAGGTCGTGGAAACCGGCACGCATGCCGAATTGATTGCGCACGAGGGCTTGTATGCGCGCTTGTGGAAGCGGCAGACCGGTGGCTTCGTGGCGGCGGAAGACGCGCTGGTCTGACGGAGCAGTGTCGTCAGTCGTGCCGAGTCCCGATGCCAGATAACCCAACATGCGTGGCTTCGCGGCGTTCTGTCCGTGGTGACCCCGAGGTGCCCATGAACCATCAAATCGTGATACGACCGATACAACACGAGGACTTTTCGGCCTGGAAAATCCTCTGGGATGGTTACAACGCTTTCTACGGTCGCAGCGGTTCCACCGCGCTGCCTGATGAGATCACGCAGACGACCTGGTCGCGCTTCTTCGATGCCGACGAGCCGGTGCATGCCATCGTTGCCGAGAGTGCCGGCGAACTGCTGGGGCTGGCGCACTTTCTCTATCACCGCAGCACCATCCAGCTCGCCCCGAGCTGCTATATGCAGGACTTGTTTGCGGTCGCGGCGGCCCGAGGCAAGGGTATCGGTCGCGCGCTCATCGACGGGGTCTGCGAGCATGCGAGGCAGGCAGGTTGTCCGCGCGTCTATTGGCAGACCCATGAGACGAATGCAACGGCCATGCAGCTCTACGACAAGGTGGCCGAGAAGTCCGGCTTCATCGTGTACCGGAAGCTGCTGCAGGACGCGTCATGCATCTTTTCGGATGCATGACCTGAGCTTGCGCACGCCGTCCTGGATCTCGCGTACACCGGCGCCGCCGTAACCGAGGATCAGGCCACCCCTGGCCGGCGGATTCGCGTAGCAGGGTGACAGCGGCCTGACCGAAATGCCCAGGTCGGCCGCCTTTCGCGACACCGCCACATCGTCGATGCCCGGCGGCAGCAACGCCACCAGCTGCATCCCCGCTTCGGCGCCGATGACCTCGAGCTGGTCGCCCAGGTATTTGCCGATCGCCTCCAGCAGTGCCGCGCGTCGCTCCATGTAGAGCGTTCGCATGCGGCGGATGTGTCGCGCGAAATGCCCTTCGCGGATGAAATCGGCCATGACGACCTGGTACAGGGTGGCGCAGAACGTGTCGGTGGCATTGCGCGCGTCGTAAAAGGCAGGTACCAGGTCCCTCGGGACAACCACGTAACCCAGCCGCAGGGCAGGGAACACGACCTTGCTGAAGGTGCCGACATAGATGACCCGTCCATCCGTATCCAGCCCCTGCAGCGACGTGATCGGCTGGCCGCCGAAACGGTATTCGCTGTCGTAGTCGTCCTCGATGATCCATGCGCCGCTGCGCGTGGCCCAGTTCAGCAACTGCATGCGCCGTGTGGCGCTCATCGTCGTGCCCAGCGGGAACTGGTGCGATGGCGTGACGTAGGCGGCATGCGCGCCGCGACTGCGGCGGATGCCGGCCATCACATTCAGACCTTCATGATCGACGGGTACCGGAACAGGTTTCGCCCCGACCATCATCAACGCCTGGCGCGCGCCGGGATAGCCAGGTTCCTCGACCCAGACCGGCGCGCCCGGATCCAGCAGCACGTGGGCGCAGATCTGCAGACCCTGCTGCGAGCCGGTCGTCATCACGATCTGCGATGCGTCGCAGCGGACGGCGCGCACCGTATTCAGGTATTCCGCGATAGCCTCGCGCAGCGGCAGATAGCCCATCGGATCGCCATAAACCATCATGTCGGTGGCCTGCTTTCGCGCGTGCCTGTTCACCAGCCTCGACCACACGCCAAGCGGAAAGTGGTCGATGGCCGGCAGACCGATGCGAAACGCACCCTGGCTGTCCAGCCAGGTCTGCGCCGGCTCGCGCATCGATGCTGAGCGCCTGGAAATCCTGCGTGGCGCTGCATGGGCGGCGATCCGCAACGGCGTGCTCTGTGGTGCCGTGCCTGCCGATCTCTCTACGGGTATCGACCGCGCAATGCAGGTGCCGGCGCCGACGAACGTCTCCAGATAGCCTTCGGCGTACAGCTGCTCGTACGCGCTCAGCACCGGTATGCGGGATACCTTCAGCTCGCTGGCAAGGCTTCTGCTCGACGGCACGCGCTGTCCCGGCCGCAACCGGCCGTCGACGATCGCCCGCCGGAACCATTCGGACAACTGGCGATGCATCGGTACGCCGCTTGCAGCATCGAGCGCGATCGGGGGCAGGAAGCTGGCTGTGATGCGCCGCATGCCGGGACTCCTCAAAGTGGTTATAGCGTATCTCGTCAAAGTGGCTATTTCAGCGAACCACTGCGTGACCTATTTTCCCTGCACACCGGATCCGAGGAAAGAACGAGTGATGTTGCCATCCACCAAGACCTTGCTTCGCCATGCGCGCCTTTCCTTGCTGGCGTGCCTGTTTGGCTGCTTCCTGCATTGCGCTCCGGTGTGGGCACAAACCGCCGCATCCGTCCGCCAGTCGCAGGACGACGCCTGGTGGACGGGTCCGATGCTGGCGAATTCGGCCGGGACGCTGCCGCCCGGACATTTCCTGGTCGAGCCCTATCTGTACGACATTTCCAGCAGGCATTCGGACAGCTACGGCTCGCGCACGTATGTACTGTACGGGCTCGCCAACCGCTTGACGGTTGGCGTGATCCCCGTGCTGGGCTACAACACGGTCAGCACCGGGCCGGGCAGCTCGCACGTGGGCTTGGGCGATTGGACCCTGCTTGCCCAATACCAGCTCACCCAGTTCCACGAAGGCAGCTGGCTGCCGACGATTTCTGCAGAGGTGCAGGAGACGCTGCCGACAGGGAAATACGATCGTCTGGGAGATCGGCCGGCAGATGGTCTGGGCAGCGGCGCGCATACGACCATCCTGCAGCTCAACGCCCAGACGTACGCCTGGTTGCCGAATGGCCGCATCCTGCGCATGCGGCTCAATCTGTCGCAATCATTTTCCAGCGACGCGACCCTCGAAGATGTCAGTGTCTATGGCACGGAATCGGGATTTCGCGGAAGGGCGAAACCGGGCAGCACCTTGTATGCCGGCCTGTCCTGGGAATACAGCCTGACGCGCAGCTGGGTGCTGGCGCTGGACCTGACCTACAGCCACAACAGCAACACCCGGGTGATCGGCTACGCGCCGGATGCGGTACGGCTGGACTCCGGCTCCAGCACGGCATTCGCTCTTGCACCGGCGATCGAATACAGCTGGAACCCCAACATGGGCGTGCTGCTCGGAGTCCGCCTGATCCGGGGCGGCCACAACAGCACCGCCTCGACCGCTCCGGTTGTCGCGCTCAACATGGTGTTCTGAAGGAGCGGTCATGAACGCATGCAAATTCATCCGTGCCGGTCTGCTGGCATCTGTCCTGATCGCGGGTGCGCTGCCGGCGCAGGGGATTGGCAGTCAGCACGCTGTTGCGCCAGCAGTCAGTCAGGTGTCAGCGCAGCAGGAGGGGCAGCACGATTTCGATTTCGAGATAGGCAAGTGGAAAACCCACGTTTCGCGCCTTCAGCAACCGTTGACCGGCTCCAAGGTCTGGCTCGATTACGAGGGCACTAGCGTCGTCCGCAAGATATGGAACGGCCGCGCCAACCTGATCGAACTCGAAGTCGATGGTCGGGCAGGCCGCATCGAACTGCTGTCCCTGCGCCTGTACGATCCCGCGACCCATCAGTGGAGCCTCAACGTCGCCAGCAGCAGGGGTGGTGGGCTGGGCGTGCCCACGGTCGGCGGGTTCAAGAACGGACGCGGCGAGTTTTACGACAAGGAGACACTGGACGGCCGCGACATCCTGGTTCGATTCGTGGTCTCGAAGGTCAACGACGATGTGTACCGATTCGAGCAGGCGTTCTCCGCTGATGGGGGCAAGACCTGGGAGGTGAACTGGATCGCGACTGACACGCGAATCCGGACTTATGCCAGTCCTGAGGGCTGAGCTGCAGTGCGCATGACGGCCAGGATTCAGGCTGCTTGATTTCTGCGTATTCAATTTCGTTCCGGGGACGAAGTTTCTGGCATCGGATCTTTCGAACTTGTTGAAGCTCTGAGCTATCCGGCGCCATCCATTTTGATTTCACATGCGGCGCCGTTTGGCCGGCCAGTCTTCAGGAGTTGCGATATGCGCAAATTTGTTCCGATCTGCATGATCTCGATGCTCATGGCATCGAGTTTGACCACGGGTCAAGCGTTCGCCGCCGACATGCCAAACGTTCCCGGGGCGGTTGCCGCCGCTGTGGCTGATCCTTCGCGGCCTGCTGCAGACAGTGTGCGTGACGCTGACCGCAAACCAGCCGAGACCCTGGCGTTTGCCGGGATCAAGCCTGGCGACAAGGTCGCCGACTACGCTGCTGGTGCCGGCTACTTCACCCGCCTGTTCGCTAACGTGGTCGGACCTCAGGGGCACGTCTACGCGACCGTACCCAGTCCCCTATTCGTGTACCCGAACATTGTCAAAGGAATCGCCGAGATCCAGACCTACGCCGTAGCGCATCAGAACGTCAGCGTGACCTTCGCATCCGCGCTGGGGGCTGTGAGGTTTCCGGAAAAGCTCGACCTGTTCTGGATCTCCCAGAACTACCACGATTTGCACGACAGCTTCATGGGCCCGGTCGACATGGCCGCGTTCAACAAGGCGGTCTATGCGGCGCTCAAACCCGGCGGGGTCTACATTGTGCTCGACCACGTCGCCGCCAGGAACGCGCCAGCTGACGTGACCGATACCTTGCACCGCATCGAGCCTTCGGTAGTGCGCCGCGAAGTCGAGGCGGCAGGCTTCAAACTCGAGGGCGAGAGCATCGTCTTGGCCAATCCTGCCGATCCGCACACGGTCACTGTATTTGACAAGTCGATACGCGGCCACACCGACCAGTTCATTTTCAGATTCCGAAAACCGAAAGGCTGAAGCCTGGGCTTCGCACCTGCCGTTTGTTACCCATCACCTGGAGAAGAACTTGAATCATCTGATGCGGAAAGTGGTTGGCATGGGGTTGGCCACCATCATGTGTGTTTCTTGTCCCTGCGTCGGCCTTTCGCACACTGCCGCGCCGACACCTGCAGTGCACGACGGGCAACACGACTTTGATTTCAACCTTGGCGTGTGGCACACCCACATTAAGCGGATTCTTGATCCTTTTGCGAGCAGTTCGAATTCCGTTGAACTGAATGGAACCGTGACCGTGCGCAAGGTGTGGGGTGGCAAGGCGGAACTGGAGGAGATCGAAGCGGATGGGCCGAAAGGCCATTGGGAGGGTCTCACGCTCTTCCTGTACAACCCGAGTGCACACCAGTGGAGTCAGTCGTTCGCGAACAGCAAGGTCGGGGCGCTGACGTCGAATGTCGGCGAATTCAAGGACGGCCGGGTCGTGCTGGTTGGTCAGGACAGCACCGTAAGTGACAAGACGATCCTGGTAAGGGCCGTGTGGTCCGATTTCAAGCCGGATTCGCACCAATACGAGGAGTCGTATTCGAATGATGGCGGGATGACTTGGGTACGGTCATTTGTCGCCACCCTGACGAGATTGAAGCAGTGAGCACTGCTCGTTCGAAAGCCCGAACCCTTCAGCAGGGTCAAGCAGCCCTGAGTCTTGAATGATGTTGCGCTTGACTCTAGACCTGGATCACGGGTCTAGACTTGTTGCATGAATACACAACACACCTCACTTACCATCGGTGCCGTCGCCAAGCGCGTCGGTGTGGCGATCGACACGATCCGTTATTACGAGCGCGAGGGCCTGCTGCCCGAGCCGGTGCGGCGTGCCTCGGGTTATCGCAGTTATGGTGAAGGCACGATTGCGCAGTTGCGCTTTATCCGCCGTGCCAAGGATCTGGGTTTCACGCTGGAGGAGATTCGTGAGCTGCTGGCGTTGTCGGCGGATCGACAGCGTGGGGTGAAGGCGGTGAAGCAGCGGGCGCAGCAGCGGCTGGCGGCGATCGAGCTGCGCATTGCGGAATTGCAGCGGGTGCGTGATGGGCTGGCGCAGCTGGTCGAGTCGTGTCCAGGGCATGGCAAACCGGAGGAATGCCCGATTCTGCGCGCACTGAGCGATGAGGCGGTGTCGTGATGGACGAGCACGCTTCCTGTTGCGATGGTGGCGACAAGACTCCAGGTTCGACGGCGACCGATCCGGTCTGCGGCATGTCGGTGGAACCGGTCACGTCGAAACATCAGTCCATCCACGACGGACAGGTGTTCCATTTTTGCGGTGCCGGCTGCAAAGCGAAGTTCGAGGCGGCACCGGCGACGTATCTGGGCGTGCCGGATTCGAAGATGGCGTCGACAAGTTGCTGCACCGCGAAGCCTGCGGCGATGGCAGCACATGATCACTCGCATGCCCGTCACGACCATGCCCACACGGTGAAGGACCCCGTCTGCGGCATGACGGTGGATCCGCATACCGCGAAGCATCGCGCCGAGCACGACGGTCATGCGTACTATTTCTGCTCCGCGCGTTGCCGCGAGAAGTTCGTGGCCGAGCCGTCCGCTTGTCTGGAAGATCGCACGACCCCACCGCCGGCAGCGCCCGGCGCGATCTACACCTGTCCGATGCACCCGGAAGTGCAGCAGGTCGGTCCGGGCGATTGCCCGAAGTGCGGCATGGCGCTGGAGCCGATGATGCCGAGCCTGGATGAGGGCGACGGTGGCGAGCTGTCGTCGATGACGCGGCGGTTCTGGACGCTGTTGACGTTGACCCTGCCGGTGTTCGTGCTGGCAATGGGGCCGCATCTGTTCGGCTGGCATCTGCCGATGCCATGGAATCGTGTGAGCGGCTGGGTCGAGGCGGCGCTGGCGACGGTCGTGGTGCTGTGGGGCGGTGCACCGTTCTTTGCACGCGGCTGGCGTTCGTTGAAACCGTGGCACCCGAACATGTACACGCTGATCGCGCTGGGTACCGGTGTGGCGTGGCTGTACAGCGCCGTGGCGTTCCTGCTGCCGGAGATCTTCCCGCCTGGCTTCCGCGATCTGCACGGCCGGGTCGCGGTGTATTTCGAATCGGCGGCGATGATCGTCACCCTGGTCACGCTGGGCGATTTCCTGGAACTGCGCGCGCGCCGTCGTACTGGCGCGGCGTTGAAGGCGCTGCTCGGCCTGGCACCGAAGACCGCATGGCGGATCGCCGCCGATGGCAGTGAAGCCGACGTGCCGCTGGACGAAGTGCATGCCGGCGACGTGTTGCGCGTTCGTCCCGGCGAGAAGGTGCCGGTCGATGGCGTGGTGCTGGACGGCGAAAGCCATGTCGACGAGTCGATGCTTACCGGCGAGCCGATGCCGGCAGCCAAGGCGAAGGACGATCCGCTCACCGGCGGCACGGTGAATCAGGACGGTGCGCTGACCATGCGTGCGCAGAAGGTTGGCGGCGCGACCATGCTGGCGCAGATCGTGGCGCTGGTGGCACGGGCGCAACGCAGCAAGGCACCGCTGCAACGCGTGGCCGACAAGGTGGCGGCTTGGTTCGTGCCAACGGTGGTGGCAATTGCGCTGTTGGCGTTTGCGCTGTGGGCGCTGCTGGGGCCGGAGCCACGGTTCACGCATGCATTGATCGCGGCGGTGTCGGTGCTGATCATCGCCTGTCCTTGCGCGCTGGGTCTGGCGACACCGATCTCGATCATGGTCGCCAGTGGTCGTGGTGCGCAGAACGGCGTGCTGTTCAAGGACGCCAGCGCGATCGAGGCCATGCGCGAGATCGACACGCTGGTGGTGGACAAGACCGGCACGCTGACCATGGGCAAGCCGGCGTTGACCGAGCTGGTAAGTCTCGGTGGCCAAGCGCGCGAGCGCCTGCTGGCGCTGGCCGCCGCGCTGGAGCGGCCGAGCGAACATCCGCTGGCGCGGGCGATCGTGATCGCGGCGGAAACGGAGCGCTTGCCGCTGCTGGCAGCCACGGGCTTCCTTTCGTTGACCGGTCACGGTGTCAGCGCGACCGTGGATGGCAGCGCCGTGACGCTGGGCAACGCGCAGCTGATGGCGGAATCACACGTTGCGATCAGCGACGATGTGAGCGCACGCGCCGAACAACGACGCGGACAGGGCGCCACCGTGATGTTCCTGGCCATCGACGGCGCGCTGGCCGCACTGCTGGTGGTGGCCGACCGGATCAAGCCGGGCACGCCGGCGGCGCTCGAGGCGCTGCACGTGGCCGGTTTGCGCATCGTGATGCTGACCGGCGACAACGCCACCACGGCGCAGGCGGTGGCGCGCGAACTGGGCATCGACGAAGTGCATGCGGATGTGTCGCCGACGGACAAGGCCGCCGTGGTGAACGCGTTGCGCGCTGCAGGTCGCCGCGTGGCGATGGCCGGCGATGGCATCAACGATGCGCCCGCGCTGGCCGCGGCCGACATCGGCATCGCGATGGGCAGCGGCACCGACGTGGCGATGGAAAGCGCGCAGGTGACCCTGGTGAAAGGCGAGCTGGGTGCCATCGTGCGGGCGCGCACGCTGTCGCAGGCGACGGTGCGCAATATCCGGCAGAACCTGTTCTTCGCCTTCGTCTACAACACGCTCGGCGTGCCGCTGGCGGCCGGCGTGCTGTATCCCTGGTTCGGCATCGCGCTGTCGCCAATGATCGCCGCGCTGGCAATGAGCCTGAGCTCGGTCTCGGTGGTGAGCAATGCGCTGCGGCTGCGGCATGCGCCGTTGTGAAGCTGGCACCCCTGTGACGAATGTCACCAGCGATGATTGACGGCTGCTTCTATGGCCGGCCGTGTCACCGGACGATCATTCTCCTGCACCGTGGTGGTGCGGGAGAGCACACATGAACGTCGTCAATGACACCCGCAGTACGCTGGAAAAACACATGCCGCTGCTGCTCGGCCTGCTGGTGGCCCTGCTGGCCGGCAAGGCACTGAAGAAAGCATTCTGGACCGTGTTCGGCATGTACATGGCGTTGCACTACAGCGGCATTCACCTGTTTGGCTGAGGCAATGCTTTAAACTTTGTGCCTGCCTGTCCGCACCGCTGTGCGGATGCCGTTCGATTCACCCGCACAAAGTCACTGCATGACCCGCACTCTCGCCGAATGGCTGGCGTACCAGGAACGCGTCAACGTACGCAGCATCGAGCTGGGGCTCGATCGCGTGCGCGAGGTATGGCAACGGATGGGTGCGCCGGCGCCGGCGCAGCGGGTGATCACGGTGGGCGGCACCAACGGCAAGGGCTCGACCGTGGCTCTGCTCGAGGCGATGCTGAGAGCTGCCGGTCTGCGTGTTGGCGCGTTCACTTCGCCGCATCTGCTGGACTATAACGAGCGTGTGCGCATCGACGGCGCGAATGTCGGTGATGCCGCACTGATCGCCTCGTTCGAGCGGATCGAGGCGGCGCGCGATGCAATTCCGTTGACGTATTTCGAATTCGGCACACTGGCCGCGCTGGATCTGTTTGCGCGGGCCGGGCTGGACGTGGCCGTGCTGGAAGTGGGGCTGGGTGGGCGGCTGGACGCGGTCAACATCGTCGATGCCGATGTGGCGATCGTCACTGCGGTGGACCTGGATCACATGGACTGGCTGGGACCGGACCGCGACAGCATCGGTCGCGAGAAGGCCGGTATTGCACGGGCCGGGCGACCGATGATCGTGGGCGAGCTCGATCCGCCGGCGGGGTTGCTTGATGCGCTGGCGGCATGCGGTGCGCGGGTCGAGCGGGCGGGACTCGATTTTTTCTTTGAACGTCATGCCGATGGCTGGCGCTGGCTGCACCGCGATGGCACTGCGATGGAGCTGCCCGACCCCGCGCTGGCGGCCCCGGTGCAGTTCGCCAATGCGGCGGCGGCGATCGCCGCGCTGCATGCGCTGTGGGCGCACGACGCGTCGTTCGCGTCGAAGGATGTCTTCGCCGCGGTCAGTGCCGGCTTGCACGAAGTGCGGGTGCCGGCACGGCTGCAGTCGCTGGGCGGTGATCCGGCGTTGATCGTGGACGTGGGCCACAACCCGCAGGCCGCACGCGCGCTGGCCGAATGGCTGGATGCGCAGCCACCCGGTCGGGTGCATGCGGTGTACGGAGCGCTAGCCGACAAGGACGTGGCCGGGGTGATCGGCGCACTCGGCGTGCGCATCGACCACTGGCATCTGGCCGGGCTGGATCACGCCACGCCGCGCGGCCTGGCGGTGACGGCGCTGGCCGCGATCCTGCAACAGACCTTGCCGCAGGCGATGTTCGATACGCATGCCGACGTGGCGATGGCGCTGGCCGCGGCCCGCGCGACGGCGCAGCCAGGTGAGCGCATTCTTGCGTTTGGCTCGTTTTTCGTGGCCGGTGCGATTCTCGCTGAACGCGGCACGTGAGGCACATGGCCGGGCGTCCGGCGCAGGCAGGTATAATCCCTACATTGCGTGCCGCGTTTGCCGCCTTGGAGTGAAGTCTTGAAAATACGCCTGCTGGGTGCTGCCGTCCTGTTCGCCTTGGCGATCCTGTTCGTGCCGATGTTCTTTTCCAGTACACCGCCGGCTTCCGGTGGAGATCAGGCGGTGAGCCTGGCGATACCGCCGGCGCCGGATCGCGACCTGCAGACCAAGACGATGAGCCTGAATCCGGATGCGCCCGTAGGTGCTCCGGCTGCCGCAACCTCGGCTTCGACGACCACGACCCCCACGACCACGCCTGTATCGGGCGACCAGCTGGCTACAGTAAACATCGGCTCGAACCGTCCACGTGACGTCGAGACCGATCCGCAGGCTGGCAAGAAGCCGGTGCCGACGACGGTGACCACCGGCGCAGGCACGTCGCCGAGCCAGCCGGTGATTCCGATGCACACCACGCCGGTCGCCAGCGCCCCTGCGATCAAATCGCAGCCGGCAGCTGTCGCCACACCGAAGGTCGTCACTGCCACTGCTCCAGTGACGCTGGCAGCGACCGCTCCGGTCGCTGCCGGACGTGGCAGTTACACGATCAACCTAAGCGCCTATGCCAGTGCGGCCGGTGCGGCGAATCTGGAGCGCCGCGTGCGCGCGCTGGGTTATCCGGTGGCGGGGCATTCGATTACCCAGGCGGGCCAGCCGCGCACCCTGGTCATTGCCGGGCCCTTCGAGACGCGCGCAGCTGCCGAAGCGGCGCGCCTGAAAATCACCCAGTCGATTCCCGGTGCGCCGGCGCGGCTTGAGCAGGATGCCAGCCACGACGACACCGCTTCCGTCGCAGCCACGCCGGCACCCCATGCGACGACTGCCAGGGCTGGCGGCTGGGCAGTGCAACTGGCGGCGATGAGCAGCCAGGCCGATGCGAACGCGCTGCGCGACAAGTTGCGTGCGAACGGTTTCGACGGCTTCGTCGATACGGTGCAGTCCGGTGGCAAGCAGCTGTGGCGCGTGCGTGCCGGCCCGCAGACGCAGCGTGCTGACGCATTGCGCGTGCGCGACCAGGTCAAGGCCAAGCTCGGCATCGACGGCAACGTGGTCCCGGTGCCCTGAATGACATGCCTCACCGCAGCGGTCGACTGAGATGCCAACGAGGCCAATGAACCGATGAACTGGACCGACGGCATCATTCTCGGCGTGCTGGCCCTGTCGGTCCTGATCGGGCTTTTCCGTGGACTGGTTTCGGAAGTGCTCTCGCTGGTCATCTGGATTGCCGCGTTTTGGGTGACGTGGACGTTCGGCCCGGTGGTGTCGGCGCGGCTGGAACACACCATTGTGCTGCCTTCCTTGCGCTACGTCGTCGGCTATGGCGCCTGTTTTGTCGCCGTGCTTATTGTCGGGGCGCTGATCCGTTTCGCGATGCGACGGCTGATCTGGAGTACCGGCTTGTCCGGTATCGATCGGCTGCTGGGCATGCTGTTCGGCTTCGTGCGCGGCGTGCTGATCGTGACGTTGCTGGTCTTCCTGGTGGGCCTTACCGGGTTCACGCGTGATGCGTGGTGGCAGCAGTCGGTGTTGCTGCCGCAGTTTCAGGGTGCCGCGGCATGGCTGGGGCAGAACGTGCCGGCTGACGTGTCGGCCAATGTGCGCGAACATCTGAAGCCGTCGGCCGTGATCGAGAAGGTCCAGTCGTCCGGTGTGCTCGAGCACCTGCATGACTTGTCGGTGCCGCCACACGCCCCTATATCTGGCGCGACGTCCGCACCAGCGGCATCACGCACAGCGTCACCAGCGGCTGCGACCAGCGCAGCCGCCCACCCCACGAATTACTGAAGCAGGCTGCAATCATGTGCGGAATCATCGGCATTGTCGGTACCACCGAAGTGGCATCGGCGCTTTATGACGGACTGACGGTGCTGCAGCATCGTGGTCAGGATGCTGCCGGCATCGCTACGGTAGACGGCTCGCGGCTGCGCCTGCACAAGGGCAACGGGCTGGTACGCGACGTGTTCAGCCAGGCGGCGATGAGCGGCCTGCGCGGACGCATCGGCATCGGCCACTGCCGTTATCCGACCGCGGGTTCGGAAGGTTCGGCCGAAGCGCAGCCGCTGTATGTGAATTCACCCTATGGCATTGCGATCGCGCACAACGGCAACCTCGTCAACACCGAAACGCTGCGCCGCGAAATGTTCGAAGATGACCGCCGCCACATCAACACCGAGTCCGATTCCGAGGTGCTGCTGAACGTGCTGGCACACGAGCTGCAGATCCAGGACCGGATGGAACTGACCCCCGATCACCTCTTCAAGGCCGTCGCCGGCTTGCACTCGCGTGCAAGCGGCGGCTATGCCTGCGTGGCGCTGGTGCTCGGCTACGGCCTGCTCGCGTTCCGCGACCCGCACGGTATCCGGCCGCTGGTACTGGGCGAGCGTGTTACCGCGGAAGGCCGCGAGTATGCCGTGGCGTCCGAGTCGGTTGCATTCGACGTGCTCGGTTTCAAGCGTGTGCGCGACATCATGCCTGGCGAGGCGGTGATCATCACCGACGACGGTCAGTTGCACAGTCGCCGTTGTGCCGAAGGTGCGCTGCATACGCCGTGCATCTTCGAGTACGTCTACCTGGCGCGGCCCGATTCGATGATCGAGGACGTCTCGGTGTACAAGGCGCGCCTGCGCATGGGCGAGAAGCTGGCCGAGAAGATCCTGCGTGAGCGGCCCGACCACGGCATCGACGCGGTGATCCCGATTCCCGACACCGCTCGTACGGCAGCCAGCGCACTGGCCGGCGCGCTCGGCGTGCCGTTCCGCGAAGGCTTCGTCAAGAATCGCTACATCGGTCGCACCTTCATCATGCCGGGGCAGGGCGAGCGGGTGAAATCGGTGCGCCGCAAGCTCAACGCGATCGACCTGGAATTCCGCAAGAAGAATGTGCTGCTGGTCGACGATTCGATCGTGCGCGGCACCACCTCGAAGCAGATCATCCAGATGGCCCGCGACGCCGGTGCCAAGAACGTCTATTTCGCATCTGCTGCACCGCCGGTGCGCTACCCGAATGTCTATGGCATCGACATGCCATCCACCTCGGAGCTGATCGCCGCCGGCCATACCGAGCAGGAAGTGGAGACGATGCTCGGTGCCGACTGGCTGATCTACCAGGATCTGAAGGACCTGATCTGGGCAGTGCAGGACGGCAACGAGAAGCTCCGGCAGTTCGACACCTCGTGCTTCTCCGGCGAATACGTCACCGGCCTCGACCAGCGCTACCTGGAGCAGATCCAGATGCTGCGCTCGGATGACGCCAAGGCCGCGCGCCGGGTGATGTGACTGCTGCCTCCTCTCTCTATTTGAGGAGAGGGTTGAGGTGGGGCGGGTGCTCGAGAAAAACTCCATGACCGATCTCCACGCCGCCGCCAAACGCTGCCTCGACGCCACCGACCCGGCCGAGAAACTGCGCCTCACGCATGAAACATGGCAGGCATTTCTGGCCGGCGAACTGCATGCCGACTCCACCTCGCCACCACCCGAGCCGATCGGTGCGCCCGGTCGCCCGGCGAAGCCGCAGCTGGTCAATGCACGTCAGGTCCCGCAGCGTGGGCTTGGCAGCGCCGAGGGCCGTGCTGCGCTGGTGCACGCGGTGGCACATATCGAGTTCAACGCGATCAACCTGGCGTGGGACGCGGTCTATCGCTATCGCGGCAAACCGGAGGCGTATTACCTCGACTGGGCCAGTTGCGCCAACGACGAGGCACGTCACTTCGCGATGTTGTCCGCACGATTGGCCGAGCTCGCACACGCCTACGGCGACTTCGACGCACACGACGGCCTGTGGGCGATGGCCGAGAAAACCGCGCATCACGACACCGCCCGCATGGCGCTGGTGCCGCGCGTACTGGAAGCACGCGGACTGGATGTCACCCCGGGCATGATCGAACGCCTGCGCCACCTCGGCGACACCGCCACGGTGGCGATCCTTGAAGTGATCCTGCGCGAGGAAGTCGCCCATGTCGCCGCCGGTACCCGCTGGTATCGCCATTGCTGCGAGCGCGACGGGGTCGAGCCGATCGACACGTTCTTCGCACTGCTGCGCGAGTACATGGGTGTCAGCCTGCGTGGGCCATTCAATCGGCCGGCACGGATCGACGCAGGTTTTGTCGAGGCCGAGCTCGATCGGCTCGCCGGGCTGGCGCTGGAGAGCTGACCACGGACATGAAAAAGCCGGCGCTGGGCCGGCTTTTTCATCGAATTTTGGTCGGGGAGACAGGATTCGAACCTGCGACTTCTACGTCCCGAACGTAGCGCTCTACCAGGCTGAGCTACACCCCGTGGGAAGCCGCGTATCTTAATCGTCAGGCGGGGGCTTGGCAACAGGTTCGATGCATCTCGTTGCCGCGGCGACGGAGCGCACATGGCATTCTGCTAATCTTGACGGCTGCCGTCGCGCGGTCAGCGGACAGACGGAATGTTCCCCATTGTCAGTAGAGGATTCCATGGCGCTTACCCCGGCCCGCACCATGCCCGGCGTGCTTGAGCTGTTGCCGCTCGACCAGATCGCATTCCAGCGCATGCTCGACGTGATCCGTCGCAATTACGAGCGTTTCGGCTTCCTGCCGATCGAGACGCCGGTGATCGAATACTCCGACGTGCTGCTGACCAAGACCGGCGGCGAGACCGAACGGCAGGTGTATTTCGTGCAGTCGACCGGTGCGCTGAACGCCGCCAAGGACGACGAGGGCATGCCCGAGCTGGCCTTGCGCTTCGACCTTACCGTGCCGCTGGCGCGCTATGTCGCCGAGCACGAGCATGATCTGAGCTTCCCGTTCCGCCGCTACCAGATGCAGAAGGTCTATCGCGGCGAGCGTGCCCAGCGTGGCCGCTTCCGCGAGTTCTACCAGTGCGACATCGACGTGATCGGCAAGGATGCGCTGTCGGTGCGTTACGACGCCGAGATTCCGGCGGTGATCTACAGCGTGTTCCGCGAACTGAATATCGGCGCGTTCACCATCCAGCTCAACAACCGCAAGCTGATGCGCGGCTATTTCGAGAGCCTCGGCATTGTCGACGGCGAGCAGCAGATGCTGGTGCTGCGCGAAGTGGACAAGCTGGACAAGCGTGGCGCCGACTACGTGCGTGAGATGCTGACCGGCGAGACGTTCGGCTTGAGTGCCGAGGTGGCGCAGAAGATCCTCGCCTTCGTGCAGGTGCGTTCGACCTCGCTGCAGGATGCGTACGACAAGCTCGACGCGCTGGGTGCCGGCCCGGAGGCGATGGAGCAGGGGCGTGCGGAGCTGAAGGAAGTGCTGGGGCTGATCCACGCGTTCGGCGTACCGGAAACCCATTACGTGCTGAACCTGTCGATTGCCCGTGGCCTCGACTACTACACCGGCACGGTCTACGAGACCACGCTGAACGATCATCCGCAGATCGGCTCGATCTGCTCCGGTGGCCGCTACGAGAACCTAGCCAGCCAGTACACCAAGTCGCAGCTGCCCGGCGTCGGCATCTCGATCGGCCTGACCCGCCTGTACTGGCAGTTGCGCGATGCCGGCCTGATCAGCACCGCGACCAGCACGGTCGACGTGCTGGTAACCCAGATGGACGCGGCACAGCTGCCGGCCTATCTGGCACTGGCCGGCGAGCTGCGCGGCGCCGGCATCGCCACCGAAGTGGTGCTGGAGGGAAGCAAGCTCGGCAAGCAGTTCAAGTACGCCGACCGCGCCGGCATCCGCTTCGTGATCGTGCTGGGCGAGGACGAGATCGCCAAGGGCGTGGTCACGGTGAAGGACCTGCGCCGCGAGGACCAGTTCGAGGTGACGCGCAGCGAATTGATCAAGACCTTGCGGGTGGAACTGGAGCAGGCCGCGGCGATGGGCTGATTGTTCTCTCTGCGACGCGACAACAGACGACACATTTCATCAGTGAGGCGGCAGTGAGCAAATTCGACACCATCGTTCTCGACGGCAACAGCCTCACCCGCGCCCAGCTGGTAGCGGTGGCACGCAACGGCAGCAAGGTTTCACTGGATCCGGCAGGGCTCAAGCGCGTGCAGCGCGCGGCTGATTTCCTCGCGGGAAAAGTCAGTTGTGGCGAACCCACGTATGGTGTCACTACCGGCTTCGGCAGCAATGCCGACAAGTTGCTGGGCGCGCATCGCCTGCGCGATGAATTGCCGGGCGCTGCTCTGATCAAAGAGGGGCCGCACAAGCCCGAAGGAACGCTGCTGGAAGAGCTGCAGCACAACCTGATCATCACCCACGCGGTATGTGTGGGTAAGCCGTTTGGCGAGGACGTGGTGCGGGCGATGCTGCTGATCCGCATCAACACGTTGATGCGCGGTCATTCCGGTATTCGCGTCAGCACGCTCGAAGCGCTGACCGCGATGCTCAATGCCGGCGTGGTGCCGGTGGTGCCGGAGAAGGGCTCGGTCGGTGCCAGCGGCGATCTTGCGCCACTGTCGCATCTGGCGATCGTGCTGCTCGGTGGTGGCGAGGCGTTCTATCACGGCGAGCGGGTGTCGGGTGCGGAAGCGCTGAAGCGCGCCGGCCTCGTGCCGATTCGCCTGTCGTTCAAGGAAGGTCTCGCGCTGAACAACGGCACCGCGCAGATGCTGGCGACGGGCGTGCTGGCGCTGGATACGCTGGAACAATTGCTGGACACCGCTGACCTGGCCGCCTCGATGACACTGGATGCGTTCGCTGGTCGCAGTGGCGCCTTGCGTCCCGAAGTGCACGCTCTGCGCCCACATCCGGGTCAGGTCGAAACCGCGACGCATGTGCGTGAATTGCTGGCCGGATCCACCCTGATCGACATTCCGTATCACCTGGTGCCGCGCTTCAAGTCGTGGAGCGCCGAGGCGTGGAGCGAGCCGGACGATCAGGCGCTCAGCTTCGACATCGGCTGGGACTGGGTGCCGGCCAATCAGCGGCATGGTCGCGAGGCGTTCTACAGCCGCTTCCTGCCGTTCAAGGGTGGCAAGAAGCATCAGCCGCAGGACGCCTACAGCCTGCGCTGCATGCCGCAGGTGCACGGCGCGGTGCGTGATGCCTGGGCGCAGGCGTGCCGGGTGTTCGATATCGAACTGAATTCGGTCACCGATAATCCGCTGATCTTTCCGGACAACGATGACGCGCAGTTCATTGAGGAGCAGGTGATCTCGGCCGGTCACTTCCACGGCATGCCGCTGGCGCTGGCGATGAGTTACGTGAAGGCAGCGATTCCGGTGCTGGCTTCGATCTCCGAGCGTCGGCTCAACAAGCTGGTCGATTCGGCCACCAATGATGGTCTGCCGGCGTTTCTCACCGGCAATGAGGACGGTACCGATTCCGGCTTCATGATCGTGCAATACACCGCTGCGGCGCTGGTCAATGACCTGGCCACTCGCGCGCATCCGGCCAGCGTGTATTCGGTGCCGACCAGTGCGAATGCCGAGGATCACGTGTCGATGGGCGCCAACGAGGCGCGCCATGTGCTGGAGATGACCGAAGATCTCTCACATGTACTGGCCCTGGAGCTGTATACCGCGGCGCAGGCGCTGGATTACCGCCAGGCGATGCTGAATGCTGCACGTCGACTGGCCAGCCGCGGTGGTTGGCAGGCGCTCGCTGCGAAGATCAGCAACGCGCCGCGCGAAGATCATCCGCACTACGCGCAGTTCGTCGCCGAGGTGCAGCAACTGACTGCGGCGCTGGCCGGTGCTGGTGATTTCCATGCTGGTACCAGCGTGCGCGAAGCCCATGCGGTTCTGCGCCAGCACATCGCCTTCATGCATCGCGACCGCGCCATGGACGGCGACGTGCGTACGGTCTGCGCCCTGGTGCAGCAGGGCGCATTTCGCTCCGCTGCCTGACCATCATTCCTGAAGGAAACAAGTCCATGAGCCTGATCCAGACCCCGGTGTCCTACGGCGAGCTGATCGACAAGATCACCATCCTCGAGATCAAGTCGCGGCGCATCGGCGACGCCGCCAAGCTGGCCAACGTGCGCAACGAACTGGATCTGCTCAATGCGACCTGGGCCAACGACGCTGCCTCGCAAGCCGACATCGCCGACGAACGCGCACGCCTGCTGGCGGTGAATGAACTGCTGTGGGACATCGAGGACAGGATTCGGCTGAAGGAGCGCGCGCAGGCGTTCGATCAGGAGTTCATCGAGCTGGCGCGGGCGGTGTATTTCCGCAATGACGAGCGCGCGGCGTTCAAGCGCGAGATCAACCTCAAGCTCGGCTCGCAGCTGGTCGAGGAAAAGTCGTACCAGGATTACCGGGCGGTTTGATGTCACTTGCGGGAGCGACTGAAGTCGCTCCCGCAAGCATTGCTAGGACAAATTCAGCTCGCGCGCGGCGGCTTCGTAGCGCTCGATCACCTCGTCCACCCCGATCAGGTCCATTACCCCGGGCTTTTCGATCTTGCTGCCCCATGGAATCTCGCTGGCCGGCTTGCCGAGATACTTGCGTGCGGCCTCGTCGTATTTGTTCACGCACCAGCGGCGGTCGGAGTAGGGACCGGAGCGATCCGGATTGCTGGCTGCGTGCAGACCCAGCACTTTGGTGCCAACGGCGTTGGCCATGTGCATCGGGCCGGAGTCGGGCGTCAGCAACAGCTGTGCGTGACTGAGCAGGGCCATCAGTTTCTTCAGCGTGTCCTTGCCGGTGAGGTCGATCGGCGTGCGTTGGCACGCGGCCAGTACCGCATCGGCCATCGTGCGTTCCATCGCGGAGGGACCTCCGATCAGTGCCACGCGCCAACCGCGTGCGGCGGCATGATCCATCACCGCGGCATAGCGTTCCGGCCGCCAGTTGCGCAGCGCATGACTGGACGTGGGGCTGACCAGCAGGGTCGGCGTATCGCCGGACAGTTGTTCGGCTGCCCAGGCGTGTGCCTCATCGGGAATCGGGATGTCCCAGCGTACCTGCGTCTGCTTCAGTCCAAGTGGTTCGCAGAAGCTGCCGATCGCATCCAGCACATGTTCGCCACTGCGCGCCGGGATGCGTTCGTTGATGACCAGGCTATGCAGGTCTTTCGCACGTGCATAGTCGTAGCCGATGCGGCGCTTGGCCTTGATGCCGATACTGAGCAGATTGGAGCGCATGGCGACCTGCATCTGCAGCAGCACGTCGAAACGTCGCCCGCGCAAAGCGGCATGCACCGCGCGCATGCCGGCCCAGCCCGCGGTCTTGTCGAACGTGACGAACTCCACCCCGGGCAGGTCGCCGACCAGCTTGCGCTCCAGCTTGCCGACGATCCAGGTCAGCGCGGTGCCCGGCCACGCCTGTTGCAGGGTGCGCACGAGCGGCACCACATGGGTGACGTCGCCGATGGCGGAGGTGCGCAGCAGGCAGATCGAGACAGCGGCAGTCATCGGGTTCGGTGTCATGGGGCCTGGGTTAGAATCAAGGACAGTCACTGGGTATGATGATGCAGGAACGAACCCACAAGGATGCCGAAGGCGCGATTCTGTTCGACGCAGCGGTGTCGCCACAAGTCGGGCACGAATGGTTTGTGCCGGATTACTGGCGCAAGCGGGACGCGCTGCGCACGCAGGTCGGTGGCCGTGGCGGCGTGGCGATCATTGCTGCGCCGATAGGTGAGTGTGTGTTGCGGCACTATCGTCGCGGCGGTCTCGTGGCAGCCCTGATGGGTGACCGCTATCTGTGGACCGGCGCTGACCGGACCCGCCCTTTCGAGGAATTTCGCCTGCTGGCCGAGATCGCCAGGCTCGGCCTGCCGGGGCCTGTGGTAGTGGCTGCGCGCTATTGTCGACGCGGCCTGATCTACAGCGCCGACCTGATCACTCGCCGCATCGCCGACGCACAGACGTTGGCCGAGTGTCTCGCGGCAGGGCGCCTGGATGGCGAGCTGGCGGAGGAGGTTGGCGCATTGGTCGCACGCTTTCATCGTGCCGGTGTCTGGCATGCCGATCTGAACGCGCACAACGTGCTGGTGACGTCGGGCGAGTTGTACCTGATCGATTTCGACCGTGGCCGGCTGCGCACACCCGCCGATGCGTGGCAGCAGTCCAACCTGCAGCGCCTGCGCCGCTCGCTGCTGAAGCTCGGCGCTGCCGGTCAGGGCGAGGCGGCATTCGAGAAAGATATCTGGCAACCGTTACTTTACCGGTACGGGCGTACGCTGACTCCATGAATTGGCATCTGCATTTTCTCGGGGTGGGCGCCGCGCATGCGGTGGAACTCGGCTCTTCGGCCGTGGTGCTGGAGCGTGCCGGCGTGCCGCAGCTGCTGATCGACTGCGGCCCCGATACGCTGGACCGCTACGTGGCTACCTATGATGCCTTGCCGCCGGCGCTGTACATCACGCACACCCACATGGATCACGTGGCCGGACTGGAGCGGCTGTTCATCCGGCTGTGGTTCGATCCGCACCTGCGCGGCACCACCCGACTGTTTGCGCATGCCGGACTGATTCCCTGGCTGCAGGCGCGGGTAGCGGATTATCCCGGTGCGCTGGCCGAGGGCGGCGTCAATTTCTGGGAAGCGTTCCGCCTGGTGCCTTGCACGCGCGGCTTCTGGCTCGACGGACTGTGGTTCGACGTGTTCGCCACCCGGCATCACGTGCCGGGCACATCGTACGGCCTCGCCCTGGACGGCAGCTTCGTCTACACCGGCGACACCCGTCCGATCCCAGAAATACTTGCGCGTTACGCCGATGGCAATGAAGTGATAGCGCACGATTGCAGCCTTGTCGGCAATCCATCACACACCGGCATCGACGATATCGAACGTGAATATCCGGACGAGGCGATGCGCTCGCGGCTGCTGCTGTACCACTACGGCAGTGTGGCCGATGGCACCGCACTGACCGCGCTCGGCTACCGCATCGCGGCCATGGGCGACCGGATCGCCGTGGGCGAACCGTCCGTGCCACGGTCCGATGCCGGCTGAATCAAGTTGCATCCGCTTGCCTGTATCCGGGCCTGCGGCTATCCTTCCGCTTCTTTGCCGGACCTTGATGGCCCGACAGAGGCGGTTTCACCCATGCGGAGAGGTGTCCGAGTGGTTGAAGGAGCACGCCTGGAAAGTGTGTATACGGTAAAACGTATCGCGGGTTCGAATCCCGCTCTCTCCGCCAGTGAGTGAAACCGTGCGAGTGCCTGCAAGTTCTCGCTACATGAAGTGCTGCGACAGCTATCCCCGCTGTCGTGGCAGGGCCTGACAGCCCACGTCTATGGTGGCCTCGTCGGTCCCCCCGCGACGATAGTTCGCAAACTCCGCCAGGTCCGGAAGGAAGCAACGGTAGCGAATGATTCGGGTGCCGGGGTGTGGCTGGCGGGGCCGCCGCC